>ERZ857922.3-NODE-3-length-304208-cov-21.489109_pt1 | contig 304208 bp, 179 predicted proteins | sample MGYA00519579_ERZ857922 | MGnify/ENA primary metagenome ERZ857922 (study PRJEB31778, sample SAMEA3449375) | human gut metagenome | biome: human gut; feature: human-associated habitat; material: faeces | place: United Kingdom | collected 2010/2012 ... | reverse complement strand
CTTCAATAATAAGATCAATCTAAATTGTGTTTTTAAAATCGTAATACGCATTGCAGGCCAACCGACTTGTTTTTAAAGCTGTTGGAGCGGAACTGGTTGTTATTATCAATAACGGCCGGCTCTACTTTCATGCTCAAGTCGGGGGTTATATCGAAGTTGGATAACTCCGCATCTACATAAGCGTCGATGATAGAGATCAGGTAAACTCCGATAAATGCAAATATACTAAGGTCCCGATAACGACGGAACATATCTTTTCTTCTTTTTAAGGTGTTTTTCAGCTGCTCCTCATTATAAGTGGAGTTCGGGGGCAACAAATCCTCGTAACTTTTGGTGTTCGGATTGCTGTCCATGATGTCCAGATAGGCTTGCGAATAGTCTTTGTACATCTTGCCGTTCCAGCTTAACGCGTAGGCACAACCTGCAAACCCTCCATATATAATAGGTAGTTTCCAGTATTTACGATTGTAAATTTGTCCTCCACCGGGGAATACGACTGCCAGCCAGGTAGCTTTGGTCGGATTCGGGATAAATATCTTCTTGTTAATATCTTGAGTCGTTGGCGGTACACTGTCGGTCTTTACAACAATCGATGACGGCTGTTCTATCTTTTTCAGCTCTTTCTTGTTGGCTGCGTCCAGACTGTCTGCTATCTGTATCTTGGCAGCTGACAAGCTGTCGATGGCCGGAAGTTCTTTGGAGGGTATGATCCGGATAGAATCCTGTCTTGTCGAATCCTGTGCAATCGGTTCGCGATGCCTTCGTGCACGGGCTTTCGGTGCTTCACGCTGTATGATTGTTGTATCTTTCCGTACTGGAGTAACAGTGGACTGTGCATACACATCAATCCCTGCCACCTGTAAAAAACAGAGAAGCAGGGCGCTGACTAGTAACTGATATTTCTTACTTTTTCTTGTCATTTACTTCTTTAGCGTATCGAAGATTTCCATGATACGTTCCAGTTCCTCCTCGTTACCGAAAGGAATACTGATCTTTCCCTTTCCCTTTTCAGAGCAGGTGAGTTGTACCTTGGTGTTGAAAAAGCCAGAGAGTTGTTGCTTCAATAAGTTGAACTCTTCGGGAAGTTTGGCACGTTTCGGTGTTATTTTCCGCGTACCGCTTTTCACCGCTTCTCCTTCGCTTAATGATTTAACAATTTCTTCTACTTTGCGGACTGAATATCCGTGCTCTTGTATTTCTTCGAATATTTTAACTTGTAGTTTCGGGTCGCCTAATGAAATCAGCGCACGGGCATGTCCCATGTCCAACTGCTTGTTTTGCAGGGCCATCTGTATGGGAGCCGGCAATTTTAGTAAACGCAGGTAGTTGGCGATTGTCGTTCTTTTCTTTCCGATACGTTCGCTAAGACGTTCCTGTGTCAGTTCATACTGATCGAGCAGATGCTGGTAGGCAAGTGCGATTTCTACGGCATTCAGGTCTTCACGCTGGATATTTTCAATCAGCGCCATTTCCATCATGTTTTCGTCGTCGGCGGTGCGTATATAAGCAGGGATTGTTTTCAAGCCTGCTCTTTGTGAAGCGCGATAACGACGTTCTCCCGCGATGATCTGATATTCATCGTCCGAGAGTTTGCGTAAAGTAATAGGTTGGATGATACCGATTTCCGCAATGGAATCAGCCAGTTCCTGCAACGCTGTTTCGTCAAACTCACGGCGGGGCTGGTTAGGATTGACAGTAATCTTTGCCAGCTCTATTTCATTAATGGAAGAAGACCCTTCGGTTTTCACATCATCCATTGAGAGCAAGGCGTCTAAACCGCGTCCTAATGCATTTCTTTTTTGTGTTGCCATATCTTCTTCTTTTATTTATTTCGGTTGATAATCTCTTTAGCAAGAGCCAAGTGGTTCTTGGCACCGGTAGATTCCGCATCGTAAAGGATGGTCGGAACACCGTAGCTGGGAGCCTCGCTCAATTTTACATTTCGTTGAACAACGGTATTGAACACCAGTTCTTGAAAATGCCGTTTCACTTCGTCATAGATCTGATTAGCCTGACGCAGACGAGAATCATACATCGTCAGCAGGAAACCTTCGATCTCTAAAGCCGGATTCAGTTTCGACTTGATGATTTTAATGGTATTCAATAGTTTGCTGATACCTTCAAGAGCGAAATATTCAGCTTGAACGGGAATAATCACCGAGTCCGCTGCCGTTAGGGCGTTGATCGTGATTAGTCCTAATGAAGGAGAACAGTCTATCAGAATATAGTCATATTCTTTTTTCAAAGGAGTGAGTACTTCCTTCAGTATCTTTTCTCGGTTTGGGAGGTTCAGCATTTCAATCTCTGCCCCTACAAGATTGATGTGCGAAGAGATCACTTTCAAAGAATCAATCTCCGTGTCAAGGATAGCGTCCTGTACGTTGGCTCTGTCAATAATACACTCATAGATAGTGCATTCCGACTGCTTGATGTCTACTCCCAGACCGGAAGAGGCATTAGCTTGCGGGTCGGCATCTATCACGAGTACCTTTTTTTCCAGTGTAGCAAGTGAAGCTGCGAGGTTAATCGTAGTCGTTGTTTTTCCTACACCACCCTTTTGATTGGCCAAAGCAATAATTTTTCCCATATTCTCTAAATTTATTGGCAGCGAAATAAGTGATAAATCCTTAGAGCGCCTACGAAAAAAGAGAAACTTTGCAATTTCTGTTGATAAGTCGCCTGTTTTGTTAATAACTGTCGGACGAAACGGTTACAAAACTTCAACAGGTTGCATCATCTACTTTTCTCTTTAACGAGCTTGCAAATATACATATTTATATTGGATATCTATTTCTTTTTTTGCTCGCTTGCAGAAGATTAAGATTTGTAAACGGGTAGGAATGGGGTGGAAAGAGACTTTTCGATCTGATGCAGGGAGGTGTTTGGCGGTACGGCTTCTTTTTGTTACTTTTGTGCGAATATAAAAAAAGGAAAGGATTGAAGATATGGAAAATGAAAAGCCGTTGATACTTGTTTCAAATGACGATGGCGTGATGGCTAAAGGGATTAATGAACTGGTGAAGTTTCTTCGCCCTTTGGGAGATATTGTGGTAATGGCACCTGATGCTCCGCGTTCGGGCAGTGGTTGTGCGCTGACGGTGACGCAGCCTGTTCATTACCAGTTAGTAAAGAAAGAAGTAGGTTTAACTGTTTATAAATGTTCGGGAACACCGACCGATTGTATCAAATTGGCACGGAACACAGTGCTCGACCGGACACCGGACTTGGTAGTCGGTGGTATCAATCATGGGGATAACTCCGCCACTAACGTGCATTATTCCGGCACGATGGGAGTGGTGTTCGAAGGTTGTTTGAATGGAATCCCTTCTATTGGCTTCTCTTTGTGTAATCATGAACCTGATGCCGATTTTGAAGCTGCCGGACCTTATATTCGCAGTATTGCCGCCATGGTACTGGAAAAAGGACTTCCTCCTTTGACCTGCCTGAACGTAAACTTCCCGAATACAACCGATATCAAAGGAATCAAAATCTGTGAACAGGCAAAAGGTCGTTGGACGAACGAATGGGCTGCCTGTCCCCGTCTGAACGATCCGAATTATTTCTGGTTGACCGGCGAATTTACCGACCACGAGCTTGAAAATGAGAAGAATGATCATTGGGCTTTGGCAAATGGCTATGTTGCTATCACTCCGACCACGGTTGATGTGACAGCTTATCACTTTATGGATGAACTTAACAAATGGTTTAATTAGTTGATAAATGATAGGTGATAAGCGATAGATGTTGAGTTGAGAATCGGTTACAAGACACGACTTAGTGGTTGTCATGTTTTAATTTTCACCTATCATTTATCCCCTATCACCTATCATTTATCCCCTATCACCTATCAACTATTATGAAGTATTATTTGATTGTCGGCGAAGCTTCCGGCGACTTGCACGCTTCTCATCTGATGGCTGCCTTAAAGGCCGAAGATCCGCAGGCTGATTTCCGGTTTTTCGGAGGTGATTTGATGGCTGCCGTTGGAGGAACGATGGTGAAACATTATAAAGAACTGGCGTACATGGGGTTTATTCCCGTGTTGCTCCATCTGCGCACTATCTTTGCAAATATGAAGCGTTGTAAAGAAGACATTGTTTCCTGGCAACCGGATGTTGTTATTCTGGTGGACTATCCGGGATTCAATCTGGATATAGCCAAGTTTGTCCATGCAAAGACACAGATTCCGGTTTATTATTATATTTCTCCGAAGATATGGGCGTGGAAAGAGTATCGCATTAAGAATATAAAACGAGATGTAGACGAACTTTTTTCCATTCTTCCTTTTGAAGTAGATTTCTTCGAAGGAAAGCATCAATATCCCATTCACTATGTTGGAAATCCTACCGTGGATGAGGTGGTGGCCTATCAGGAAGCTCATCCGAAAAATAAGGATTTGTTTATTGCGGAGAATCAACTGGAAGATAAACCGATAATAGCTCTTCTTGCAGGTAGCCGGAAACAGGAAATCAAAGATAATCTGCCGGATATGTTGGAGGCGGCTTCTGCTTTTCCTGATTATCAGCTTGTTCTGGCGGGTGCTCCTGCCATTGCTCCCGAATATTATAAAAAATATGTAGGAGAGGCGAAAGTGAAAATCATTTTCGATCAAACCTATCGTTTGTTGCAACACGCAGATGTGGCTTTGGTCACTTCAGGCACGGCTACTCTTGAGACGGCATTGTTCCGTGTTCCCCAAGTCGTTTGTTATCACACTCCGATAGGGAAAATAGTTTCCTTCTTGCGGCGTCATATCTTGACCGTGAAATTTATTTCGTTGGTTAATTTGATTGCCGACCGTGAAGTGGTAAAAGAGCTGGTGGCGGATACGATGACCGTGAAGAATATGCAGAGTGAATTGAAAAATATCATTGGAAATGAAGCATATAGAAATGAAATGCTTTCGGGATATGAATATATGGCTGAACGGTTGGGACCTGCCGGTGCTCCCCGTCGTGCAGCTCGTGAAATGCTGCATTTGTTGAAAAAATAACTTTCTTTTTCTGAATAAACGTAAAGCCGATGCAGTAATTGCACGGCTTTTTTATTTATTAAGCAGAAGACTAAAAAAGAAAGGAAAAAAGATATGAAAAAATTTAAGTGGCTTTTAGGAATGTTGTTATTGGCATTAGTGCCAATGTTGCAATCATGTGATGATGATGGCTATTCTATCGGAGACTTTAGCTGGGACTGGGCGACCGTTCGTGCAACCGGTGGAGGAGGCTATTATTTGGAAGGTGATCGTTGGGGATTGATTGATCCGGTTGCTACTTCCATACCTTGGTTTAAACCGGTGGACGGTGAACGTGTAGTGGCTTTTTTCAATCCTTTGTATGACATGGAAGGAGGAAAAGGAGTTCAGGTGAAGATGGAAGGTGTACAGGAATTGTTGACAAAGGAAGTAGAAGATATGACCACAGAGGAAGAAGCGGTGGAATTCGGCAATGATCCTATCCTGATTTATCAGGGTGATATGTGGTTGGGAGGAAAATTCCTGAATGTAATTTTTCGTCAGGAACTGCCTCGCTCGGAGAAACATCGTATCAGTCTTGTGCAAAATAAGATAGAAACGGGAGAACCGTCAGAACCGGGAACATTGAATGTGGCTGAAGATGGTTACGTACATTTGGAACTGCGTTATAATACGTATGAGGATGTAACCGATTATTGGGGATGGGGACGAGTTTCTTATAATCTGGAAAAGTTCTTCCCAACGGAGAAAGATTCTGAATCAACAATGAAAGGTTTTAAAGTGACCATAAATTCAAGAGAACATGGAGAAGGAAGAGTGATCGTTCTTGATCTGGATCATCCGGTAGGTGTGCCGGAAGCTGCGAAGGATGTACACTCCACTTCTTCGATCCGATAACCTAACTATGATTTACTGTGTGTGAAAAAGGTCGGGATACTTCTATCGAAGTTCCCGACCTTTTGTATTGTGTGCAATTCTAATCGATGAGAAAAACTCCTGTTAGAACCACGTTAATGCATATAGATAAACGACTGCTGCCGGTATAGCCATCAAAGAACTGTCAAACCGGTCGAGCATCCCTCCATGTCCCGGAAGGATATTTCCCGAATCCTTTACGTGCAATTGGCGTTTTAGCAATGACTCCGTCAGGTCGCCCCATGTGCCAAATATAACCACTACCAATGCCAGTCCTGCCCATTCAATCATTGACATAAATGGGAAGTAGTGAGCAAGTATAAAAGATACTCCGATTGCTACAACTCCGCCGCCGATAGAACCTTCCCATGATTTTTTCGGGGAGATGCGTTCAAAGAGTCGGTGTTTGCCTATCAGTGAACCGATGCAATAAGCACCCGTGTCATTCAGCCAAAGGAAAATAAAGATGGATAACGGTAGAATCGGATTATAGCTTATGCTACTGAATTCCGACGCTGGGTCGTTATGGAAAGCCAATACATTTAGCAAAGCAAAAGGCAGGCCGATATAAAGTTGGCTAAGCATCGAATAAGCCCAGTTAAGTACCGGGTTCTCCTTTTTCAGATACAATTCGCTAATCATCATGTAAAGCAATAAAAGCACATACGGGATGAATATTTTCGAATCGGCTGCATCAATGCAGAATCCCATGATTGCGAGGAATAAATAAGCCCCGCCGAGCATATTAATGGTTTTGTTTATCTTGACTCCTTCTGCGCGCATATTTACCAGCTGTGCAAACTCATAAATAGTCAGTGCACTGATAGCGGTGAACAGAATGCCAAAACTGAATGCATCATAAAGGATGCACCCTACCAAGATGGCAACGAAGAGTACACCTGTAATAGCTCGTTTTATGAAATTATTAATCAAAATCTATTCGTTTTAATTAGTTGGACTCGTTAGCTTGTTCTTCTCCATTAGACTTACCCTCTACGGTAACTTTGCCTTCCACTGTAACCTTGTTACCCGCTGCGGCAACTTTGGTGTCAATGGGTGCTTGTTCCTCTGCAGTATTTTCAGCTTCCTCTTCTTTGATTTCTTTTTCTTCTTCTTTCAGCTTTTGGGCAAGTTCCCTTTCAGCTCTTGCAGCATCCTGGCTTTCTTTAGCAGCCATGATTTCTTCCGAACGCGAAGCCCAGGGGCGTTTGCCGAAGATACGTTCAACGTCTTCTGCGAAGATTACCTCTTTGTCAATCAGTAATTGTGTCAGTTCGTTGTGACCTTCTTTATGCTCTGACAGAATTCTCTTGGCGCGTTCATACTGTTCGTTCACCATTCTCTTTACCTCTTCGTCAATTAGTTCGGCTGTCTTTTCGCTGTATGGACGATTGAAAGAATATTCATCGTTGTTGTAATAACATAAATTCGGCAGCTTGTCGCTCATACCTAAATAAGCAATCATACCATATGCCTGTTTGGTCACTCTTTCCAAGTCGTTCATGGCACCAGTTGAAATGCGGCCAAGGAATAAATCTTCAGCGGCGCGTCCTCCTAAAGTGGCGCACATTTCATCCAACATCTGCTCCTTAGTAGTAATCTGACGTTCTTCCGGCAGATACCAGGCAGCTCCCAATGCACGTCCGCGGGGAACGATAGTTACCTTAATCAACGGATTGGCATATTCCAATAACCAGGAGATAGAGGCGTGTCCTGCTTCATGCAAAGCGATGGAACGTCTTTCAGCTTCCGTAGTAATCTTGGTTTTCTTTTCCAGACCACCGATGATACGGTCTACCGCATCCAGAAAGTCTTGCTTGCCTACAAATTTCTTTCCGTGGCGGGCAGCAATCAGTGCAGCTTCATTGCAGACATTGGCGATATCCGCACCCGAGAATCCCGGAGTTTGGCGAGCCAGCAAGTCTACATCAACACTATCGTCTATTTTGATCGGGCGCAAATGCACACCAAATACTTCTTTACGTTCATTCAAGTCAGGCAGATCCACATGTATCTGACGGTCAAAACGTCCTGCACGGAGCAACGCTTTATCAAGTACGTCTACACGGTTAGTAGCAGCGAGGATAATCACACCGCTGTTGGAACCGAAACCGTCCATCTCTGTCAATAACTGGTTCAATGTATTTTCACGTTCGTCATTTCCTCCCATTGCAGGATTCTTGCCACGAGCACGTCCTACGGCATCAATCTCATCGATAAAGACGATACAGGGAGCTTTTTCTTTAGCCTGTTTAAACAAGTCGCGAACACGGGATGCACCTACACCCACAAACATTTCCACGAAGTCAGAACCTGCCAGTGAGAAAAAAGGAACATTAGCTTCACCCGCCACAGCTTTGGCAAGCAAAGTTTTACCGGTTCCCGGAGGGCCTACCAGCAATGCTCCCTTAGGGATCTTACCTCCCAAATCCGTATATTTCTGCGGTTCCTTCAAGAACTCTACTATTTCCTCTATTTCTTGTTTAGCTTCTGCCAAACCCGCTACATCCTTAAATGTAATCTTGATGGCTCCGCCTTTTTCAAAAAGCTGGGCTTTTGATTTTCCTACGTTAAATACACCACCGGGGCCACCACTGCCACCTCCGCTCATACGGCGCATGAAGAAGATCCATAACGCTACAAGCAAGACAAGCGGGAGTATCTGAATCAGGATTGCGGGGAAAATATCCGATTTGGGCGGATAGTCAGAAGAGCCGTCAAAATGACCGGCTTCCTTTTCTGCCTGCAAAAACTCTTCCAGTTTATCGGTAGATGGCGTTCTACTTGTAATGATAGGGTTACGTCCTACTTTGGTAGAATCTGCTCCAAAAACAGCTCCTACAGCAGTCGGTTTAAGAAAAGCTTCGATTGACTTATCTTCATAACCCAATACTTTGCTTACATAGCCCTTTTTTACGTAGTCCTGAAACTCACTGTAAGTTACAGCTTTGCTTCCAGCTCCCTTTGAATCACTGCCCCACCAGAGGCCGAGAAGCATAAGGGCAATAATCATATACATCCAGTTCAGGTTGAACTTAGGCATATTAACCTTATTATTAGGTTTATTGCTATTGTTATTATTGCTATTATTGCTATTATTATTGTCCATAATCATTAATTAGTCTAGATCGGGGATTTGAGTGAGTTTGGCATCTGCCCAAAGGTGTTCAAGATTATAAAAAGCTCTTACTTCCGGCAAAAAAACGTGTACCAGTACGTCGGCATAGTCCATTGCCACCCATTCTGCATTCCGGAGCCCATCGATTGCATAAGGTTTGCTATCCGCACCTTTGCGTGTAAATTCCTTGATTGAATCTACAATGGCACTCACTTGACTAGGAGAATTTCCCTGACAGATAACGAAATATTTACAGATGGTATCTTCTATGCTGGTTAAATCGGCAACGATTATCTTTTTACCTTTTTTCTCTTGAATTCCTTCTTTTATTTTTTCAATTAATACTTTAGTATCGTTCATTCCTGTAATTGAGATTAATAATTTATGTTCTCTATTTGTTTATAACAAAAAAAGGCAACCCTTTGTTTCTGATTATAAACGTGATATTTTTGACAAATATACGCTGATTTATTGGATACAAGAAAGTTATCCCTCAATTTTTGTGTTTTTTAGTGGAGATACTTTTGTTTAGAAAGCTTATTTGGACATTTTTGCAAAAAAAATATCAGAATTGTTTTGAATTCCCAAAATATTTGTATCTTTGCACCCGCAAACGAAAATCATTGGGCTATGGTGTAATGGTAACACTACAGATTCTGGTCCTGTCATTCCTGGTTCGAATCCAGGTAGCCCAACAAATCAACGTCAATTTAGATAGAACCCTGCTAAGAATTAAATCTTGCAGGGTTTTATTGTTTTCTGACATTTATAGTCAGAAGAAACACATATTTGCTGTGAAAAGAATACGTGGGGTTGATGTTTAATAAATAAATCCTTAAAGGCTGTATAAGCTTGTTTGCTAGAAAAGAGAAACCGGTTTTATTGCTCAAGCGAGCATAAAACCGGTTTCTTTTATTTCTCTAAATCGGGCAGAGGATTATTCTTCTGCTTTAATTGATTCGTCGATTACTTTAATTTTTTGTAATACTAGTTCCAAGTCTGCTTTCAGCTTGTCTACCTTGCGGTTTAGTTCAGTCAACAAGCTGCTGCCTTTCTTGGAAGTAGAAGTCAGGAAGCCCAGATTGTTCTCATAAGTCTGAAGTTCGTTCTTCATATTCTCATAAGTGCGCACTAGTTTCTCACGTTCTCTATATAAAGATTGAGTTCCGCCTCCCTGGATATTGCTGATGTTCGAACGGAAGTTGCTTAACTTCTTGTTGGAAGCATTGATATTGAAACGGTCGAATAACTGATCGATCAATCCGTGATATTGCTTGTATAGCTTATCTTTTTCTTTGAACGGCACGTGACCGATAGAATTCCATTCCTTCATCAAATCCCGAACCAGATTGCTCGCTTCTTCAGTATCCATGTTCTCATCGATAGCGGATAACTTTTCAATCAATGCTTTCTTCTTTTCCATATTCTCTGTTTCGACAGAGCGTTGTGAAGAAGTAGCCTTGTTCTTTTGCTCAAAGAAGTAGTCGCAAGCAGTGATGAAACGTTTCCAGACAGCATCCGAATGTTTCTTGGCTACCGGTCCGATGGTCTTCCATTCTTTTTGAAGTTTGGTCAGCGCATCGGCAGTAACTTTCCAGTCCGTGCTGTCTTTCAAAGCTTCCGCTTTTTCGCAGAGTGCTTTCTTCTTTTCCAGATTCTCGTTCATACCTTCTTTCAAGCTCTTGAAGAATTCTCCTTTCTTCTTGAAGAAATCATCGCAGGCATGGCGGAAACGTTCGAAGATTTTCACATTCATCTTTTGAGGTGCAAAACCGATGGTTTTCCATTTGTTTTGCAGGGCAATCACTTCCTGAGTCTTATTTTCCCAAGCAGAGAATGTCTTCAATTCATCATACTCAATCGCTTCAACGATTTCGCAGATTACGGTCTTTTGGTCCAAATTGTGCTGCTCGGCCTCTTTCAGCGACTCGAAGTGCTGCTGATGACGGCGGTTGACAGCGGTAGAAGCGGCTTTGAACCGATTCCAGATCTCATCACGCAGTTCTTTGGCTACCGGACCTGTATCGCGGAATTCCTGATGCAACTTCTGCAGTTGGTGGAAAGCGGAAACCACGTCCTCCTCGTCAGCCAGCTTTTCAGCAGCTTCGCAGAGGCGCGTCTTGATTTCCAGATTCTTTTTGAAGTCGTATTCACGGAATTCATTGTTCAGTTTCAATAAATCGTAGAACTTCTCTACATATAATTGATAGTTTTTCCAAAGTTCATTCACTTTGCCTTGCGGTACCAATTTCGTGTCATTCCATTGCTGTTGCAGCTTCTTGAATTCTGTATAAGATTTGTTGGCATCATCTCCGGATTCCACCAATTCTTTCAGTTCTTCGATAATGGAAAGTTTCACTTGCAGGTTTTCTTCCTTCTGGCGTTCCAATTCAGCAACCTGTCTGCTGCGTTTTTCCTTGATAACCCCCATCAGACGTTTGAATTCTTCCTCTGTCGGGTCCTCTTGGGCAACAAAATCTTCAATGTTTCCACCGTTGTCTGTAAACTGTACCTTAGCAGCTTCCAACTCGGCATTATGTAACTTGTAGAATGATTGTTTCAGATTGTCAATTTCCTGCTTGTTCGCATTTTCGGCATCTTGCGCAAGCTCTTTCAGCTGGTTTAGTACATCTTCCTTAGTGGCAGGTTTAGGGGCTGCTTCAGGTTGAACTTCGGCAGTAACTTCTTCAGTCGGAGTCTCTGTAATAGCTTCAGAAACCTCGACTGTTTTCTTTTCTTCTTCTAATTCCCCTTGGTTCAAGGGTTGATTAGTGTCATGAGCGTCCATCATTGTATATTAGTTTTGGGTCACAAATTAATGAAATAAAACGATTACTTCATACTATTTTGCTTATTTTTTTTTGTTTATCGTGTTTTTATGACAATAAAACGGTTATTCCCATGTACAACATCATTCCAATGATGTCATTTGTAATGGCTATAAACGGTCCTGTTGCAATTGCAGGATCAATCTTTAGCTTCTCCAGAGTCATTGGTACCAGTGTTCCGAAAATGGAAGCGAACATAACCACGGCAAACAGGCTGATGGATACGGAATAAGTCACCGTAGCTGTTGCACCGAACCGGATAAAGTTGTAGGTGTATACTAATAAGGAGATAATCGTGGCATTGATTAATGCTACTACTGCTTCCTTGGTGACTTGCTTGAATGTGTTTTTGGCATCCAGCGAACTGTTTGCCAAGCCTTGTACGATGATTGCCGAAGATTGTGTTCCGACATTTCCTCCTGTACCACCGATCAGCGGGATATAAAGTGCCATTTCGGGATGAGCGGCAAAAGTAGCATCGAAATTTCCCAATATCATAGAGTTCCCGATTCCGCCGATCATACCGATTAATAACCAGGGGAGGCGGGCAGTGGTCTGTTTCAATACATTATCGTCTGTTTCTACGTCCTGCGAAAGACCGGATGCCAACTGATAATCACGTTCCGATTGTTCACGAACTTCATCCATGACGTCGTCGACGGTGATTTGTCCTACAAGCCGGCCGATACTGTCGATGACGGGGATGGCCACCAAGTCGTACTTTTCAATCGCCTGTACCACCTCATCAATGGGAGTATCTACATGCACGGAAATCGGATCTTTCTGCATCACGTGTTTCACCTTGGATACAGAAGGAGACGTAATCATCTTTTTGAGCGGGAAGATACCTCGCAGACGTTCGTCGTCGTCGATGACATATACATAATAGATTTCGTCCAGCTCTTCCGCCTGTTGACGCATCTCTTTCAAACATTCGGGCATACTCCAGTTCTCGTTGACGAGTACCATTTCCGTACCCATTAAACCACCGGCGGTATTTTCGTCGTATTTCAACAAGTCGACAATGTCACCTGCCTGTTCAATGTCCTCAATGTGCGAAAGAACCTCTTCCTGCTTATCTTCATCGAGTTCACGCATCAGGTCTACGGCATCGTCCGTATCCATGTAGTCAACGAAGCGTTTGGCGATTGTCTCCGAAGGGAGCATTTCGAGTAGCTCTTTACGAGCGTCTTCGTCCATTTCGACAAGTACGTCGGCGGCAATTTCGTTGTCGAGCAGGCGATAGATGAACTTGGCCGCTTCCGGATTCAGGTCATTGCACAATTCGGCGATGTCGGCCGGATGAAGGTCGATGAGAAGCCCTTTTACCGTATCGGCGTCTTTTTGCTCAATAAGGTGTTTAACGTTGTCAATGTATTCCTCGTTCATCGTTGTCAATTACAAATTACGAATTACAAAATCCAGTTCTCTGCTCACTGCTGCCCGTCAGTCGGTTGTTGCCTGCCGTCTTTAATGCTTCTTCCACTTTATTGGTCAGGTCTATAAATTCTGCTACCGATAGTTGTTCCGGGCGTTTATTAAATAATATGTCCTCCGTGAGTGGACAATCTTTGCCTAAAATAGGTTTGATAGAGTTGCGTAATGTTTTGCGTCGTTGGTTGAAAGTCGTTTTCACTACCTGTTTGAACAGTTTCTCATCACATCCCAATTCTTTAGTCTCGTTGCGCGTCATGCGGATGACAGCGCTTTTCACTTTTGGGGGCGGGTTGAACACATGTTCGCTCACTGTGAATAAGTATTCCACTTTGTACCAAGCCTGAATCAATACGCTAAGGATGCCGTAAGTCTTGCTGCCCGGTCCGGCTGCAATACGTTCGGCTACCTCTTTTTGAATCATTCCCGTACAGCAGGGGACGATATCTTTGTTGTCCAGCATCTTGAAAAAGATCTGGCTGGAGATGTTATACGGATAATTACCGGTCAGTACGAAAGGTTTGCCGTCGAATAGCCGGTGAAGGTTCATTTTCAGAAAGTCATCTTCGATGATGTGGTCCTCCAATGACGGATAAGCTTCGCGAAGATAGGCAACCGACTCATAGTCAACTTCTACGACCTTTATCAACCGGTCTTTTTTCACCAGAAACTGGGTCAATACTCCCATACCCGGTCCCACCTCCAAAATAGGCAGTTCGGGGAAAGTGTCGACAGTATCGGCAATATCTTGCGCAACTTTCAGATCTTTCAGAAAGTGCTGTCCGAGAAACTTTTTAGGCTTTACTAATTTCATTTACCAACTAAATAATTACTTTTGCAGCCGACAAAGGTAATTCTTTTAAATGAAGAATGAAGAATTAAGGATGAAGAAACTATTAAAAAAGACACTGAAACTGATATTACCGGTTGTTTTAGGCGGCTTTATCTTATTCTGGGTGTATCGCGACTTTGATTTTACAAAAGCGGGCGATGTGTTATTACACGGTACAAATTGGTGGTGGATGCTCTTCTCATTAGTGTTCGGGGTGTTCGCACAAGTCTTTCGTGGATGGCGGTGGAGACAGACACTGGAACCGTTGGACGCTTTCCCGAAAAAGAGCGATTGTGTGAATGCTATCTTCATTTCTTATGCTGCCAGTCTGGTAGTTCCCCGGATCGGGGAAGTGAGCCGTTGCGGGGTTTTGGCGAAATATGATAACGTCTCGTTTGCCAAGTCGTTGGGAACAGTCGTTACGGAGCGACTGGTTGATACGTTGACTATTCTTCTTATTACAGGCATCACTGTTTTACTTCAATTACCTATCTTCGTCACCTTTCTTCAACAGACCGGAACAAAAATACCCTCTCTTGTTCATCTTTTGACTTCAGTATGGTTTTATATCATCCTGTTCTGTTTTATCGGTGTGGCGATCCTTCTTTATTATTTAAGAAAAACGCTGTTCTTTTACGAACGGGTGAAAGGCTTTGTACTTAATATATGGGAGGGGATTATGTCTTTAAGGGGAGTGCGTAACATTCCTCTCTTTATTTTTTATACACTGGCTATTTGGACGTGCTACTTTCTCCATTTCTATTTCACATTCTATTGTTTTGCCTTTACAGCGCATTTAGGTATTCTGGCGGCATTGGTCATGTTTGTGGGCGGTACGTTTGCCGTGATTGTGCCTACTCCCAACGGGGCGGGGCCGTGGCATTTCGCTATCATTTCTATGATGATGCTTTATGGAGTAAATGTGACGGATGCCGGAATCTTTGCCCTGATTGTACACGGTATTCAAACCTTTCTGGTTGTTCTGTTGGGCATCTATGGATTTGCCGCTCTGCCATTCACCAATAGACATCGAGGGTGAAATTTTAGCTAAAACTGTGTATTCTTAAATGTTTTTGTTGACGTCCTTTGCCATCTGAAAACTTTTCCATAACTTGGCACTGTTTAATTATTAGATTTAAAATCGTTTTAAAATATTTATTATGAGTACCATTCTTTCTTTAGCTCCACAAAATGTGTGGAAGCATTTTTATTCGTTGACACAGATTCCTCGTCCGTCAGGACACATGGAAAAAATAACTGAATTTCTTCTTGGTTTCGGAAAAGGCTTGGGCTTGGAGTCTTTTGTAGACGAAGCAGGTAATGTGATTATCCGTAAACCGGCAACTCCGGGTATGGAAAACCGGAAAGGTGTAATTCTTCAGGCGCACATGGATATGGTTCCGCAGAAGAACAACGATACTGTACACGATTTTGAAAAAGACCCGATTGAAACTTATATAGACGGTGACTGGGTGAAAGCAAAAGGTACTACTTTGGGTGCGGACAACGGACTGGGAGTAGCTGCCATCATGGCCGTGCTGGAAGCAAAAGACCTGAAACATGGTCCTCTGGAAGCTCTTATCACTAAAGATGAAGAAACCGGTATGTACGGTGCATTTGGTTTGAAGCCGGGCACCCTGAACGGTGAAATTCTGTTGAATCTGGACTCGGAAGATGAAGGTGAATTGTATATCGGTTGTGCCGGAGGTATGGACGTAACTGCTACCTTGGAATATAAGGAAGTAGTTCCCGAAGCAGGAGATATCGCAGTGAAAGTTACTTTGAAAGGATTGCGCGGCGGACATTCGGGATTGGAAATCAATGAGGGGCGTGCCAATGCCAATAAGTTATTGGTTCGTTTCGTTCGTGAAGCGGTTGCCAGCTATGAAGCCCGTTTGGCTAGCTGGGAAGGTGGTAATATGCGTAATGCTATCCCGCGTGAGGCGCATGCGGTTATTACCATTCCGGCTGAAAATGAAGAAGAACTGCTGGGCTTGGTGAAATACTGCGAAAACCTGTTCAATGAAGAATATTCGGCTATTGAAACTCCGATCAGTTTTACAGCTGAACGCGTAGAACTTCCTGCCGGTGAAGTACCTGAAGAAATTCAAGATAATCTGATTGATGCAATCTTTGCTTGTCAGAACGGTGTGACACGTATGATCCCTACTGTTCCGGATACGGTAGAAACGTCTTCCAACCTTGCTATTATTACGATTGGTGAAGGGAAGGCAGTCATTAAGATTTTGGCTCGCAGTTCAAGCGATAGCATGAAGGAATATCTGACTACCAGCTTAGAGTCTTGTTTCTCTATGGCAGGGATGAAGGTAGAGATGACAGGCGGATATTCCGGTTGGCAACCTAATGTAAATTCTCCGATTTTGCATGCGATGAAGTCATCCTATAAACAGCAGTTTGGCGTAGAACCTGCAGTGAAAGTGATTCACGCTGGTTTGGAATGTGGTATTATCGGTGCTATTATTCCGGGATTGGACATGATTTCTTTTGGTCCGACTTTGCGTTCACCGCATTCGCCGGACGAAAGAGCGTTGATTCCTACCGTACAGAAGTTCTATGACTTTCTGGTGGCAACTTTGGAGCAAACTCCAATGAAATAACGTATTTCTCTTTATATAAATATTCTCCTATTATATAATAGGTAACCATAGTGAAGGCACGGATGATATTTCATCTGTGCCTTTTGTCATATTTATTGCAGCGTATATTACAATTCTGCTGTATAACAAATAAATTAATTGATGCAAATCAAGAAATATGCTATAAAACATAAATTTCTCTCTTTTTTAGATCAATGTATAAACAAAGGCTGTATTTTTGTGTTGTAAAACATATAATTAGGAGGATAACAAAATGAAAAGTTTAAAAAGATTGTTTAGAAAGATCGGCGAAGCCGATGTACATGTTTGGGGATATTCAACAATTAATACCAAACCAAACAAGTAAGTTTTATTTTTTAGTTTTCAGGAATTAGTAATTTTAAAGGTTTAAAGATTATGGCAAAGAAAATGAGTTCTTTAGTTAGAAAAATCCTTAGTGAAGTAGGTCGTAATGAAATGCTTTCATGGGGGTACAGAATTGAGAAATGAGAACAAGTACATTAACTAAGTTTAGAGTGGGGATACGTTATTAAATACGATATCCCCATTTTTTATATCTAAAATTTTACATAAAGTTGTTTTTTGTACTGCTACAAATCCTGTATATCAATTAACTATCACAGGATTAGTGTAAGGTGCAAGATACTTTTGCATTTTTGAATTTGTAAGAGATAGGTTAATCTTATTGCAGAAGATAAACTTTTCAATTAAACAACAAACGGAGTGGCAGCCTTTGGACTTTTTATTTTATTCCAAAGTGAGTTGATTAATAGGCTAATGTTTATGCAATATGCTATAGGGCTGGTAGCTTGATAAAAGCTTTTTTTAAGCTAAAAAGTACAAATCTTTAAACTTTATTTCCTTACTTTGTTATTTATAAGAGTGAGACTTATAGCAAACTTAAACTAGAAAGATTATGAAAGTAAAGCAGATTTGTATGATGGTGCTATTATGGTTGGGAGTGATTCCGGCAGTACAAGCACAAACTTTCGACAAATTATGGAAAGAAGTGGAGCAAGCGGGGAAAAAGAGCTTGCCTAAGACAGTAATAAAACTGACTGATGAGATTTATCAGAAAGGGGAAAAAGAGAAAAACTCACCACAAATGCTCAAAGCATATACGTGGCGGATGAAATATCGGGAAATGTTGAATCCCGACAGTCTTTATGCTGATTTGAAAGGACTGGAACAATGGGTGAAACAGACTGACCAACCAATGGATCGCGCCATCCTACACTCTTTGATAGCGGGAATCTATGCAGATTATGCAGCCAGCAACCTGTGGCAACTCCGCCAACGGACAGAAATCGTAGACCAGACACCTGCTACCGATATGCGTGAATGGACAGCCAATATGTTCATCGAAAAAGTGCGGACAAATATAAAGGAGGCATTGGCCGATTCTGTATTGCTGCTCAAAACATCCTCACGCGACTATATTCCGTTTGTAGAACTGGGAGAAACGAGCGAATACTATCACCATGATATGTATCATTTATTGGCTTCCCGTAGCATTGAAGCACTGCAACGGGTGGAAGAACTGGGTAACAGGATTACTAATGACGGTACTGTGAATCCGGTAAAACAAGATATAATAGCTATTTATAGAAATATGATTTCCGCTTATAAAGCAGCCGGATTAAAAGAAGGTTATGTGTTGACAGCACTTAACTATCTGGAATGGAGATGGAATGCTGATCGGAATATTCGACCTCTCCAGGCACAGGGCGAACTTCCGGTACTGACGGAAGATACTTATCTGAAAGCTTTGTACACATTGAAAAACAAGTATGCTTCCGAACCCATCTGTGCCGAAGTCTATTTGGCAGAAGCCCGATATACTATTGGCAAACAACAGCAGCTCAATGCATTGCAGCTTTGCGATGAGGCAATCCGCCTTTATCCGGGCTATCGCAGAATCAATGCTTTGAAAAATCTTCGGGAAGAGATATTGGCTCCTTATTTGAATGTTAATGCATCTGATTTGGCTTTTCCGAACGAAGAGATAGAATTAAGGGTCTCACACAAAAATCTGGATGGTTTCACTGTCCGTCTTTATCAGGCGAAGAAACTGATAAAGGAACAATATTACGCTGTGCTTCGTCCGAAAGATTATCGGACGCAGGACACTGTGTTTACATTCAAAGCTCCTGAACTTGGATCTTACGTGATGCGTATCATACCGGATATTCGTGCGAAGAGAGATAGTGAAAGCAAGTTTGATGTAACACGTTTCAAAGTGCTGACGTGCCGTCTGCCGGAAAAACAGTATCAAGTGGTGACGCTGGATGGACAGACAGGGCATCCCATTCCCCATGCGAAAGTGACAATGTACAGTAATGATGAAAAAGTGTTGCAGGAGTTTACGACAAACGAAGAGGGTAAGGTCGTATTTCCCTGGAAATCTGAATACCGCTATCTGAAAGCTTCCAAGGGGACGGATACGGCAATGCCGAAACAAGGCATTTATGCAGGAAGTTACGGATATTACGGCGACGAAGATAAAGTGACTGAAAATATGACTTTATTGACCGACCGTTCTTTGTATCGTCCCGGACAGACTGTGTATGTGAAGGGAATTGCTTATTCTCAACAATCGGATACGGCGAATGTACTTCCGAACAAGGGATATACGGTGACTTTATTGGATGTAAACAATCAGGAAGTAGGGCAGAAGTCGGTACGTACTAATGAGTTCGGTTCGTTTACCACCGATTTCGCATTGCCTTCGGCCTGTCTGAACGGAATGTTCTCTTTGAAAGCGGGAAGAGGCCGTACAAGCATTCGGGTAGAAGATTATAAACGTCCGACATTTGATATCACTTTTGAAAAGCAACAAGGAAGTTACAAACTGGGTGATGAGGTACAGGTGAAGGGTAAGGTACAATCTTATAGTGGTGTGCTGCTTCAGGATCTTCCGGTGAAATATACGGTAAAGCGTTCTGCATACAGCCTTTGGCGGTTTGCGGAATCTGTGCAGATTGCTTCCGGTGAAGTGATGGCCAATGAGAATGGAGAATTTACGATACCGGTTCGTCTGCAGGAAAGTGACTCTTATAAAAATAACGATAAGGTATATTATCGTTATTCCATTGAGGCCACTGTTACCAACGTGGCAGGTGAAACACAATCTTCTACGGACGTGATTTCGGCAGGAAACCGTTCGTTGGTTTTGCAGGTGGAATTGCAAGATAAGACTTGCAAGGATCAACCCTTCGAAACTATGTTTAAAGTGCAGAACCTGAATGGACAACCTGTGGAGGTGAAGGGGAATTATTACTTGTACCCTGCCAAAGACAAGGACTTTAAGCAGCTGGAAGAGAAACCGGTTGCAACGGGAACCTTTACTTCTAATGAAGACATGACGCTCGACTGGAAGAATCTTCCATCGGGACCTTATGTGCTGAAAGCATCAGTGAAAGACAATCAGGGCAAGGAAGTGACTGCTGACACCAACACGATTCTTTTCTCTGTCGAGGACAAACGTCCGCCCATAGAAACGACGATGTGGTTCTATGGTGCAAATACGGAATTTGATGCTGCCCATCCGGCCGTGTTCTGTTTCGGTACGTCGAAAAAAGATGCTTATGTGATGATGAATGTATTTTCCGGTGATAAATTGTTGGAGAGCAAGACGTTGAATTTGTCAGATACAATTGTCCGTTTCGAGTATCCATATCGGGAAAGTTATGGGGATGGTGTCTTTGTGAATCTCTGTATGGTGAGGGACGGACAGGTTTATCAGGAACAGGTGCGGCTGACCAAACGGATTCCTGATAAAACGCTGGCTATGAAGTGGGAAGTGTTCCGTGATAAATTGCGTCCGGGACAAAAGGAAGAATGGAAGCTGACGATTAAAACGCCGCAAGGGCAGGCTGCCAACGCGGAAATGCTGGCAACGATGTATGATGCCTCCTTGGATAAAATATGGAATCGTAAGCAGGAATTTTGGGTGTATTACAATCAGATACTCCCTTACTTTAATTGGATGAGTGGGTATTCCGGCAATAATTCGTTCAATTACTGGTGGAATACGAAGAGTCTCAAAGTGCCATCACTGGAGTATGACCACTTTGTGATGCTGTTGAATTATTATAATAGCGGAGGAACGGATGAAATAATGGTGAGAGGATATGGCTCGACGAGAAAGTTGACGGTGACAGGTAGCGTTTCGACATTGGACGTTGCAACTTTAAGGAGTAATGCGCCAAAGATGAAATCGGCTATGGCTGCTGATGCCATGACTAATGTTGAATTTCAATCGGAAATGATACCCACGGGAGAAAAAGCGGATGAGGCATCTGACAACGAAATGCTTCCCGAAGCATCTGCCGACTTGCGTACCAATTTAGCAGAAACAGCATTCTTCTATCCTCAACTTCGCACCAATGAACAGGGAGAGATCTCTTTCTCTTTCACGATGCCCGAAAGTCTGACGCGTTGGAACTTCCGTGGATATTCTCATACAAAGGGAATGTTGACAGGAACATTGGATGGCGAAGCTGCCACAAGCAAAGAATTTATGCTGACTCCTAATCTCCCTCGTTTTGTGCGTGTGGGTGATAAGACTTCTCTGGCAGCTTCTATCTCTAATATGACTGGTAAGCCGCAAGCCGGAACGGTCAGTCTGGTCCTTTTTGATCCGATGACAGAGAAGGTTATCAGTACACAAAAACAGAAATTCAGCCTTGCTGCCGGAAAGACAATGGGTGTGGACTTCCAGTTTACCGTTAGTGATAAATACGAAATAGTGGGATGCCGGATGATTGCCGACAGTGGTACTTTCAGCGATGGAGAACAACAGTTGCTTCCGGTTCTTAGCAATAAAGAGCATTTGGTGGAGACACTTCCAATGCCAGTGCGTGGAGAAGAAACCCGTACTTTCTCACTCGATCATCTGTTCAATCAGCAAAGTAAAATAGCCACAGATCGTAAACTAACTGTTGAATTTACAGGAAACCCGGCTTGGTATGCCGTTCAGGCATTGCCTTCATTGAGTCTTCCGACAAGTAATAACGCTATTTCCTGGGCTACTGCCTACTATGCCAATACATTGGCTTCGTTTATCATGAACAGTCAGCCGAAGATCAAAGCGGTATTTGAAAGTTGGAAACTGCAAGGAGGTACGAAAGAAACGTTCTTGGGCAATCTGCAAAAGAATCAGGAAGTGAAGAATATCATTTTGTCCGAGTCTCCCTGGGTGCTCGAAGCACAGACGGAAGAGCAACAGAAAGAGCGCATCGCCACCTTGTTTGATTTGAATAACATCCGTAGTAATAATATCGCAGCTTTGACTCGATTGCAGGAGTTACAGAACTCAAACGGGGCATGGCCCTGGTATAAAGGAATGAACGGCAGTCGATCTGTAACTACCTATATCGCCGAACTGAATGCCCGTCTGGCTATGCTGACAGGTGAGAAATTAAGCGGATCGGCTCTTTCTTTGCAACAGAAGGCTTTCGCTTACCTTCATCAATCAGCTTTGGACGAGTATAAGGAAATCCTGAAAGCACAGAAAGACGGTGTGAAGTTTACGGGCGTTTCGGGCAGTATTCTGCAATATTTGTATCTCATCGCTATTTCGGGAGAGCAGGTACCCGCAGTCAATAAAGCGGCTTATACCTATTATCTTTCTAAGGTAGGAGAATTGCTGACTTCTCCTTCGATGGATACCAAAGCGATTGCCGCCATTGTGCTTGATAAAGCCGGACGCAAGAAGGAAGCGCAGGAGTTTGTCGCTTCTCTGAAAGAACATCTGACGAAGACAGATGAACAGGGAATGTTCTTTGCTTTCAACGAGAATCCGTATACATGGGGCGGAATGCAGATGCAGGCTCATGTAGATGTGATGGAAGCGCTGGAACAGACGGGTGGCAATACCGATACGGTGGAAGAAATGAAACTTTGGTTGTTGAAGCAAAAGCAGACACAACAGTGGAATTCTCCGGTAGCTACTGCCGATGCGGTATTTGCATTGCTGATGAAGGGTACTAATTTACTCGACAATCAGGGAGATGTACGGATTGTGATTGCTGATGAAGTGCTGGAAACTGTTAGTCCAAGTAAAACGACTGTTCCCGGATTGGGATATATCAAACGTTCTTTCACACAGAAGAATGTGGTGGATGCCCGCAAGATTGAAGTGGAAAAGAGAAATCCGGGTATTGCCTGGGGAGCTGTGTATGCAGAATTTGAATCTCCTGTGAGTGATGTGAAACAACAGGGCGGTGAACTGAATGTTGAGAAACAGTTGTATGTGGAGCGTACGGTGAATAACGTGCCTCAATTACAGCCTATTACTGCCAAAACGGTTCTTCAGGTAGGTGATAAAGTTGTTTCCCGTTTGAGCATCCGCGTAGACCGTCCGATGGACTTTGTACAGTTGAAAGATCAGCGGGGCGCTTGTTTCGAACCGATCGGCAGTATCTCCGGTTATCGTTGGAACAACGGGCTTGGCTATTACGTAGACATCAAAGATGCATCGACTAATTTCTTCTTCGATCATTTAGGAAAGGGTGTATACGTGTTGGAATATAGCTACCGTGTCAGTCGTGCAGGAACTTACGAAACAGGTTTGGCAACTATGCAGTGTGCTTATGCACCGGAATACGCTTCGCATTCTGCTTCGATGACAATTATTATTAAATAGTTCCGGCAGGGGATTTTTATTCTCACCGACGAGCGAGGCGTTCCTCACTGATGAAGAGGGTGTTCCTCACCGAGGAAGGCATCCTTCCTCGGTGAGGAACTTTTTTCTTATAAACAGGGGCTTACAAGGAATGCTATTAAGTAAAGTCTTTTCCCAATCTGTGTTAATCTGTGTAATCTGTGGTGAAAAACTCATCTAAAACCCCTACATTTGTGCACCAAAATAAAAAATATCGCATGAAACGTAGTTTACTATCTATATTAACTTTGCTTACTGTCGCTTTGGCAGCCGTTGCCCAACCGCGTATCTCTTCAAATAAAGAGACACATAACTTCGGACAAATAGAGTGGAAACGTCCGGTGGCTGTGGAATATACCATCACTAACACGGGAAACCAACCGTTGGTGCTGACCAACGTCACGACCTCTTGTGCCTGTGCCGTGGCCGACTGGACGAAAGAACCGATTGCTCCCGGAGGAAAGGGAGTAGTAAAGGCTACTTTTGATGCCAAGGCGTTAGGGCATTTTGAGAAGTCAGTAGGCATCTATAGCAATGCCAGTCCGAGTCTGGTTTATCTGAAGTTTACCGGCGAAGTGGTGCAGGAAATTAAAGATTATACCAAGCTGCTTCCTCATGCCATCGGAAATATCCGTTTAGATCGTGATGAGTTTGCTTTTCCTGATGTTTATCGCGGACAGCAGCCTTCATTGACTTTCAACATCGCCAATCTTTCCGATCGTCCCTACGAACCGGTGCTGATGCACCTGCCTCCTTATCTGAAAATGGAAGCGGAACCTAAAGTGCTGTTGAAAGGTAAGAAAGGAACTGTTAAACTGACGCTGGATGCAAGCCAGCTGAAAGATTATGGATTGACACAAACATCCGTTTACCTTTCCCGTTTTTCCGGTGATAAGGTGAGCGAAGATAATGAAATACCGGTTTCGGCTATTCTTCTTCCCGACTTCTCACGTATGACAGAAAAAGATTCTCTGAACGCTCCTGCCATGCGTATTTCTGAAACGAACATCGACCTGAGCGTGCCATTGATAAAGAAGAAAAAGGCAAGCCACGACATATTGATAGCCAATGCCGGAAAAACTCCGTTAATTATCAGTAAGTTGCAGGTATTTAATTCATCGGTAGGAGTGAGCCTGAAAAAGACAGTGCTTCCCCCGGATGGAATGACGAAACTTAAAGTGACCATTCGTAAGCGTGACGTAGGTAATAAGAAACATCATTTACGTATCTTGATGATAACGAATGATCCGCTACGCCCGAAAGTCGAAATCAATATCAAACGCTAAATCCTATTGTTATGGAACATCCTGAAAATAGTGAAGAATATAAGGGACTTGTTGTCAATAAAGGTATTGAGCAACCCTCATCTGTGAATCCCTACTTAAAGCGGAAACCTAAGAAACGCCAACTTTCAGTAGCAGAGTTTGTAGAAGGTATCGTAAAGGGTGATGTCACTATATTGAGTCAGGCTGTGACATTGGTGGAAAGCGTAAAGCCTGAACATCAGGCTGTCTCACAGGAAATCATCGAGAAATGTCTGCCATTTTCCGGCAATTCGGTTCGGATCGGTATCAGTGGTGTTCCCGGTGCGGGAAAGAGTACGTCGATAGATGTATTCGGTCTGCATGTACTTGAAAAAGGGGGCAAGTTGGCGGTATTGGCTATCGATCCCAGTAGTGAACGCAGTAAAGGCAGTATTTTGGGAGATAAGACGCGTATGGAACAGCTGTCCGTACATCCTAAATCGTTCATCCGCCCTAGTCCGTCAGTCGGTTCATTGGGAGGAGTGGCACGTAAAACACGGGAGACGATTATTCTTTGCGAAGCTGCCGGATTTGATAAGATTTTTGTGGAGACCGTAGGAGTGGGACAGAGCGAAACGGCTGTTCACTCGATGGTTGATTTCTTCCTGTTGATTCAGTTGTCCGGTACGGGAGATGAACTGCAGGGGATTAAGCGTGGTATTATGGAAATGGCGGACGGTATCGTTATCAATAAGGCCGATGGAGATAATCTGGAACGTGCCAAGTTGGCTGCCACTCAATTCCGTAATGCATTGCATCTGTTTCCTGCGCCTGAATCCGGATGGACTCCCAAAGTCTTGACTTACTCCGGTTTTTATAATCTGGGAGTGAAGGAAGTCTGGGACATGATTTACGAGTACATTGATTTCGTGAAAGGAAACGGCTATTTTGAATATCGCCGCAACGAACAAAGTAAATATTGGATGTATGAAAGCATTAATGAACAACTTCGTGACAGCTTTTATCATAATCCGAAGATTGAAGCGATGCTCTTAGAAAAAGAACAGCAGGTATTGAAAGGTAACCTGACTTCGTTTATAGCTGCAAGAAGTCTGCTCGATACTTACTTTGAGGATTTGAAATAAGGTTTTAAATTAACAAGATTCTAATTATTAAAGAATACATTTAGCATAAGCGGGTAGGAAACGTTCAGTCTTTCTATCCGTTTATACTATTAATGAAGCTTTTCTGTTTTTTCAAGGTCAGCTCTCGATTTACTTTGAGTCACAATATATACTCCCAAGAATACGAGTGCGATGGCAATCCCTTTTTCCCAGCCAAAGTTTCCGATACCCATTGCGATTGCCGCAATTGTAGCCACGATCGGTTGCATATAATTGTACATGCTGACTACCGTAGGACGAAGCAGTCTCTGCGCAGTCATAATGCAGAGATATGCGAGGAAACTACCTCCTAATACGACATACAATACCTGTATGATAGCAATTGTGGAAACAGAAGTCCATTGAATCGTAGAAATATCATAATAGGAGAATGGAATATAGCACATCGAAGCATAGATGAACATCCATTTGTTAATCGTTACTGCTGAATATTGTTGAGATAATCCTTTGAATACAGTTAAGTATATGGAGAAACTGATTTGCGCAACGAGACAAAGCAAGTCACCAATCAGGCTTCCGTTTCCGTTACTTCCTGCCTGGCTGCTCACAATGAGAATGAGTGCTCCCATAGCACCTACAAAAATTCCCATTACTTTCTTATTGGTAATAGGTTCTTTCAAATAGATGGCCGCTACAACCATTGTTACAATCGGTAGAGTAGTAGTTACGATAGAAGCATCGATAGGAGAAGTCATAGAAAGTCCGAAGATAAACACTCCTTGATTGAATACTAGCGCAAAAAGTGAAGCAAAGAAGATTTTCAGCATATCTTGATGATTCACATGTTCCTGTTTACAAAATATAGAAAGAATCCAGAAAGCTGCTGCTGCTCCCACCATACGGAACGTGGTAACTGAAATTGCGGAAAACTCTTGAAGAGCTGACTTACCGATGGGAGACATTAATCCCCACATAACGTTTGCCGTAAGCGCAAACAAATGACCATACAGGTTCTTACTTTTGTCCATGTTGATGCTATTTATTTTACTATATTTCTGATATCATTAACAATCAAATAGAGAAAACGGTTGCAAAGGTAGCTTTTTATCGTATGATTTGTTTATATTTGCCTTGATTAAACTTGAATATTATGGAACAACAAGCCAATTATATCCGTCGTATCGAGATACACGGACTATGGGAACGCTTTAATATAGGATGGGATTTGCGTCCCGATGTGAATATCCTCTCCGGCATCAACGGAGTGGGGAAGACTACCATTCTGAACCGTTCGGTAGGATATCTTGAGGAACTTTCCGGTGAAATGAAAAGTGACGAGAAGAACGGAGTGCGTCTTTTCTTCGACAATCCCCAGGCAACCTATATCCCCTATAATGTGATCCGGAGCTACGACCGTCCCTTGATTATGGGAGACTTCACCGCCCGTATGGCAGACAAGAATGTAAAGTCCGAACTGGATTGGCAACTCTACCTGTTGCAACGCCGTTATCTCGATTATCAGGTTAACATAGGCAATAAGATGATCGAAATGCTTTCCAGCGACAATGAAGAGGAACGTCGCAAGGCAGCCACACTGTCTGTGGCTAAGCGCCGCTTTCAGGATATGATTGACGAACTGTTCAGCTATACACGTAAAAAGATAGACCGGAAACGGAATGATATTGCTTTCTACCAAGATGGCGAACTATTGTTTCCTTATAAACTATCGTCCGGCGAAAAGCAAATGCTGGTTATTCTGCTGACCGTACTTGTGCAGGACAACAGCCACTGCGTATTGTTTATGGATGAGCCGGAAGCTTCCCTTCACATAGAATGGCAGCAAAAATTGATTGCTATGATACGTGAACTGAATCCGAATGTGCAGATCATCCTGACTACCCATTCACCTGCCGTCATTATGGAAGGATGGCTGGATGCCGTGACAGAAGTAAGCGATATATCTACCAATATAAATAAAACTGATGGCAACTTCACTACGAGATAATCTGACTTCTTCCTATTTCAATGCCGCCCATAAGCTTTATCCGAAAAAAGCCCGCCGACGTATCATCGCTTATGTAGAAAGCTATGACGACATCGCTTTCTGGCGCACATTGCTTGAAGAATTTGAAGATGATGAACACTATTTCCAGGTGATGCTTCCTTCGGCCACCTCCTTGGCAAAAGGAAAAAAGATGGTACTCATGAACACGCTGAATACAGCCGAACTGGGGAGAAGCCTGATTGCCTGTGTGGACAGTGACTATGATTTCCTGTTGCAGGGAGCCACCAATACCTCCCGTAAAATCAACCGGAACAGATATATTTTTCAGACTTATACCTATGCTATTGAAAACTATCATTGTTTTGCCGAGAGCCTTCACGAGGTATGTGTGCAGGCCACATTGAACGACCGTTCCATTCTCGACTTCAATTCCTATCTAAAGAGATACTCCGAAATAGTATATCCGCTTTTTCTCTGGAACGTATGGTTCTATCGCCAACGGGATACTTACACTTTCCCGATGTACGATTTCCATACCTATACCTCTTTGCGTGAGATTAATCTCCGGAATCCGGAAAAGAGTCTGGAATCACTCCAACAACGGGTTAACCAGAAGTTGGCAGAGTTGAAAAAGAAATTTCCTCATAACATCAATCAAGTAAACGGACTGCAGGCTGAATTTAAAGAGCTGGGGTTGGTGCCGGAAACTACTTATTTGTATATGCAGGGACACCATGTGATGGATAATGTGGTAATGAAACTTTTGATTCCGGTCTGCACTGTATTACGCCGTGAACGGGAACAGGAAATCAAACGACTGGCCGAACACAATGAACAATTCAGAAACGAACTGACTTGTTATCAGAACAGCCAGGTGAATGTGGAAATCATGCTCAAGAAGAATGTAGCCTACAAAAGGCTCTTCCATTACGATTGGTTGCGGCAGGATATCAGTGAATATTTGGAAGAAGGAAAAAATAAACAGAAATCATAAATAAAAGAAAAACTAAAAAAGAGAGAGAAGATCGCTTATGAAAGAAGTAAAGGAAGTAGTTGATACTGTGAGTATAGCATTGGCAAATGGACAGCCGGAAGAAGCAGGTAATGTAATGATGCAAGAAGTAAACCATGCTTTGCTTTCGATGGGAGTAGATGAAGTCTGGGCAGATAAGATTGATAACTTTATCATCTTATTGTGCATAATCGGAATCGCTTTATTAGCCAATCTGATTTGCCGCAAGATTATTCTGCGTACCGTAGCCAGATTGGTGAAACAGACGAAAGCAACTTGGGATGATATTGTATTTAATGATAAAGTGATGCTGAATATCAGCAGATTGGTAGCACCTATTTTGATTTATATATCTATCCCTATCGCATTTCCCGAACATGCGGACTCCGGTTTGCTGGACTTCCTTCGCAGACTTTGCATGATTTATATCCTGGCAGTCTTTCTTCGCTTCGTCAGTGCGCTGTTCACAGCCGTTTACCTCGTATATAGCGCACGTGAACAATATAAGGACAAACCTTTGAAGGGACTTTTGCAGACAGCACAAGTCGTTCTCTTCTTTATAGGAGCCATTATTATTATCAGTATCCTGATAAAGCAAAGCCCGGTGGTGCTGCTGACCGGACTGGGAGCTTCCGCTGCCGTTTTGATGTTAGTCTTCAAGGACAGTATCATGGGATTTGTCTCCGGCATCCAGCTTTCTGCCAACAATATGCTGAAAGTAGGCGATTGGATCACGATGCCGAAATACGGTGCGGACGGTACGGTGATAGAGGTAACGTTGAATACCGTAAAAGTGCGTAACTTTGATAACACCATCACTACCATTCCTCCTTACCTGTTGATTAGTGACTCTTTCCAGAACTGGCAGGGAATGCAGGAATCCGGCGGACGCCGTGTGAAACGTTCCATTAATATAGACATGACCAGCGTGCACTTCTGTACACCGGAAATGTTGGCAAAATACCGGAAGATACAACTTTTGACGAACTATGTGGATGAAACGGAAAAGGTAGTGGAAGAATATAATAAGGAGCATCACATCGACAACTCCGTATTAGTGAATGGACGTCGGCAAACAAACCTGGGAGTTTTCCGCGCCTATCTGACTAATTATCTGAAAAACCTGCCTACCGTCAATCAGGATCTGACCTGCATGGTACGCCAGCTCCAGCCTACCGAAACCGGTATTCCGTTGGAACTCTACTTCTTTTCTGCCAATAAAGTATGGGTTGCCTATGAAGGCATACAGGCAGATGTTTTCGATCATGTGCTTGCCATTATTCCTGAATTCGATCTGCGTGTCTTCCAGAATCCGTCGGGAGCCGACTTCCATCGGATAGGGGTAAAGATAGAAAACTAATCAAACGTTTATAAATTACTACTACTATGACTACACCGTTATCCAACCAGATTATCCGTGAAATCACTCCTTTATCAGATAAGGATTGCTTTTACATTGCGGAGCGTTATAAAACGGAATTCACTTATCCTATTCACAATCACTCCGAATTTGAATTGAACTTCACCGAAAAGGCTGCCGGGGTGAGGCGGATTGTAGGAGATTCTTCCGAAGTGATAGGCGACTATGATCTGGTGCTGATAACGGGAAAAGACTTGGAACACGTCTGGGAACAGAACGACTGTCGTTCTAAAGAGATACGGGAGATTACCATCCAGTTTTCTTCCGATCTTTTCTTCAAGAGCTTTATCAATAAGAATCAATTCGATTCTATCCGCCGGATGCTGGATAAGGCACAGAAGGGACTTTGTTTTCCCATGTCTGCCATACTGAAAATTTATCCGTTGCTGGATACGCTTGCTTCCGAGAAACAGGGATTCTATGCAGTCATCAAGTTTATGACGATACTGTATGAGCTTTCTCTCTTTGAAGAAGAAGCCCGTACGTTGTCCAGTTCGTCTTTTGCCAAGATAGATATTCATTCGGACAGCCGCCGTGTGCAAAAAGTGCAGGAATATATCAATGCACATTATCAGGAGGAAATACGTCTGGGGCAATTGGCTGATATGGTGGGAATGACGGATGTGTCGTTCAGCCGGTTCTTCAAACTGCGTACCGGAAAGAACTTATCTGATTATATCATAGACATTCGTTTGGGCTTTGCTTCCCGGTTGCTGGTCGATTCTACCATGTCTATTGCCGAGATTTGTTATGAGTGCGGTTTCAATAACCTTTCCAATTTCAACCGTATCTTTAAAAAGAAAAAGAGTTGTTCGCCCAAAGAGTTTCGTGAGAACTACCGGAAGAAAAAGAAATTGATTTAGTGATTGGCGAGGGGATAGAGACCGGTTGACGCTAGTCCCCCTCCCGGACTCCGTTTTTTCTGCAAAGGAAGCCTCTGGAGATGCTCTGGACGAGGGCTTGTGCCAGCGGCTTGTCACAGTTGTGCCACTACGTTGTCACTGTTGTGCCATTGCGATGGCACAGTTGTGCCAGCGGGTTGGCATTGCCTGTCATAAGCAGGAAAGGAAATAAAGATAGCAATGAAAGATTATCAATGCGCTTGTCAAAGGAACCGGCGGAACCATCGACCTGATTGATATGAACGACAGCAAAGGTGCGGGAAATCCAGCTTCCAGCATTAGCATAACGAATACTCTGCAATATAAAACGAAGCTGAACGGTACATTGAATACATTTACCGAACCTGCTACTAACACTGGTGCAGATGCATCCCTGTTCACTTGGACCGGATATAATTTCTCCTCATTATAATTAAGATATAGATTAGCGAGGTTTATTTTTTTATAGGAGGTATGGGAGTATTTGTAACAAACAGATTCTCCCATATTCTATTTGTTTGTTTTCGTAATCCTATTTTAGTTTTTTTATTTGGTTTTTTATGGTATGAGTGATTTCCTTTTTCGTATATTTGTCGACCTATTATCTTACAATGATATAAATTATGCAAACAGACAACGAGCGATACCATAAAATGGCTTCTCTTGCACAGATCGGGTGGTGGGAAGTAGATTTAACGACAGGATATTACTTATGTTCCGATTATCTTTGTGATCTTCTGGGCTTGGATGGAGATACTATTTCTAATTCGGATTTTCTGAATCTGGTACGTGAAGATTATCGCAAGCAAATTACCCAAGAGTTTCAGGCAAACACTTCTATTCATAAGGACTTTTATGAACAAACTTTTCCTATTCATTCCAAATATGGTGAGGTTTGGTTACATACTCGTCTGGCTTTTCGTGAGAAGGGAGCAGGTGCTGATGGAGGTGATAAATCTTTCGGAGTAATCCAGCGTGTCGAAGCTCCTAAGGAAGAAGATCAAAGGGATGCATTAAGACGTGTGAATGACTTGCTTCGCCGTCAGAATTTTGTGTCGCAATCGTTGCTTCGTTTCCTTCGTGATGAAGAGGTGGAATCTTGTATAACAGATATTTTAAGAGATATACTGAATCTATATAATGGCGAAGGACGCGTTTATATTTTTGAATATGATGAGACTCACACCCATCATAGCTGTACTTATGAAGTTGTTTCCGAAGGGGTATCAGCTGAAAAAGAGACTCTCCAAAATATGCCTATCAGTCAATCGAAGTGGTGGAGTGAACAGATATTAGCTGGTAAACCTATTCTCTTGGATACATTGGAACAGTTACCGGAAGCAGCAGCCGATGAGTATAAGATACTTGCTGTTCAGGGGATTCGTTCTTTAATGGTTACTCCTTTGATGACGGGTGATCACGTTTGGGGGTATATGGGCATTGATCTGGTGAAAAATTACCATGGCTGGAGTAATGAAGATTTTCAATGGTTCTCTTCATTGGGAAATATTATAAGCATTTGTATCGAGTTGCGTAAGGCCAAGGACAAGGTGATCCGTGAACAGGCTTTCCTGAATAACCTGTTCCATTTTATGCCGATGGGTTATATCCGTATGTCGATTATCCGTGACGAGAATAATAAGCCTTGTGATTATCGGGTGACAGATGCAAATGAGGTAAGTTCCACATTTTTCGGACATCCTTTGGAATCTTATATTGGTGCTTTGGGATCTGAAAAACATTCCGACTATCTCCAAAAACTTGATTTCCTGAAAGAGATCCTGGATAGTGATTCTTATAGGGAAAAAGATGAATATTTTCCTAAAACGGAACGCTATACGCATTGGATTATTTATTCTCCTGAACAGGATGAAGTTGTCGGCTTGTTCCTCGATTCCACGGGATCAGTGAAAGCCAATCGGGCACTGGACCGGAGCGAAAAGTTATTTAAGAATATCTTTACCAATATCCCGGCAGGAGTCGAAATCTATGATAAAGACGGGTATCTGGTGGATTTAAATAATAAAGATCTGGAGATATTCGGTGTAGTGAATAAATCGGATGTAATAGGGGTTAATTTCTTTGAGAATCCGAATGTACCACAGAACATCCGTGATCGTGTGAGGAATGAGGATTTAGTCGATTTCCGGCTTAACTATTCTTTTGAGCAAACCGGGGGATATTATGAAACAAGCCGCTCCAACGTGATCGAACTATATTCGAAAGTTAGTAAACTATATGACAACGAGGGTAACTTTAACGGATATATCTTAATCAGCATTGACAATACGGAACGCATCGACGCGATGAATCGTATCCGTGATTTTGAGAATTTCTTCCTGATGATATCCGACTATGCCAAGGTAGGTTATGCTAAACTGAATCTTTTGAACCGGAAAGGTTATGCTATTAAACAGTGGTATAAGAATTTGGGTGAGGAAGAAGATATTCCTTTGAGTGAGGTTGTGGGAGTTTATGGCAAAATGCATCCGGAAGACCGTAAACGTTTCTTTGATTTCTATGACGAAGTCAAGAAGGGAAAAAGGAGGCATTTTCAGGGAGAAGTGCGTATTCGTCGTCCCGGAACAAAGAACGAATGGAATTGGGTAAATAGTAATGTAATGGTCACTAACTATAGACCAGAAGAAAACGAAATAGAAATCATCGGTATCAATTATGACATCACAGAGCTGAAAGAGACCGAAGCCGAATTGATTCAGGCACGCGATAAAGCGGAGATGATGGATCGCTTGAAAAGTGCTTTCCTTGCAAATATGAGTCATGAAATCCGTACGCCGCTGAATGCTATTGTTGGTTTCTCCGATTTGTTGGTGGAAACTGAAGACGTGGCAGAACGTCAGGAGTATATTAAGATTGTACGTGAGAATAATGATCTGTTACTGCAACTTATTTCGGATATACTCGACCTCTCGAAGATTGAGGCTGGTACGTTTGAGTTTACTAATGGAGACGTAGATGTAAATCTGTTGTGTGAGGATATTGTCCGCTCGATGCGTATGAAAGCGAAAGAAGACGTGGAACTGGTACTCGATAATCATCTTCCTGTCTGTCATGTCATTAGTGATCGTAATCGCATACATCAGGTGATCTCTAACTTTGTTAATAATGCAATGAAGTTTACCTCCGAAGGGAGTATTCATGTCGGATATGAAATAAAAGAAGGAGAGTTGGAGTTTTATGTCAAAGATACGGGAATCGGTATTGAGAAAGAGCAGTTACCGCATATTTTTGAACGTTTTGTGAAGCTTAATTCTTTTGTGCACGGTACAGGATTGGGACTTTCTATCTGTCAAAGCATTGTAGAACAACTGGGTGGACGTATTGGCGTTGACTCTGAAAAAGGAAAAGGATCACGGTTCTGGTTTACTATTCCCGGGGTAATTGTGACGGAAGAGATGAGTTGTGCCCGGTAAAGGGGCAATTTAATATATAAAGGAAACGGTCTTGGTTTTGATGTCGATTGATAGGGACATGAAACCAAGACCGTTTCTTATGTTATAGAGGTAGTTCGTTTATATTCCGAACGACAATTTATCGATAGACTGATATACGATACTTGCGATACCCAGTCCGATGATACCCAGTGTGCAGAGTGCCAGTCCCCATTTCGTGCAGCGGTCGCTGCGGAAAGTAGGAATCGGGTTGTCGGAAGGAGTGACATACATTGCTTTTACAATCAACAGATAATAGTACAATGAAATCACTGTATTTACCAATGCAATGAATACCAGCAAGTGGAAACCTGCGTCGAAAGCAGCCATGAAGATAAAGAACTTCGAGAAGAATCCGGCAAACGGAGGGATACCTGCCAATGAGAATAGAGACAGAGTCATCAGAAAAGCAATTTTGGGATTCGTTTTATAAAGTCCTGCGTAATCTTCGAGCGTGAATTTCTGACTGCGTAATGCCACGATAGTAATCACGGCAAATACTCCGAGGTTGGCAGCAGCATACACTAATACGTAATATACCAAAGCTGTCATGCCTTGTGCCGTACCTCCGATAACGCCCAACATAATGTATCCCGCTTGTGAAATACTGGAGAACGCCATCAAACGTTTCAGGTTCTGCTGACGGACAGCAAATATATTGGCAATCGTGATAGAAGCGATGGTTACCCAATAAAGTACTTCCTGCCAGTCATTGATCATTGGAGCGAATACTTTGATAAGTACAGCCAACAAAACAAATGCTGCCGATCCTTTTGATATAACGCTCAAATAAGCGGTAACTGCACTCGGAGCACCTTCGTAAACGTCTGCTGTCCATAAGTGGAACGGAACCAATGATAATTTGAATGCCATTCCTGCAAAGAAGAATACAAATGCCATGATCTGTAACGGATTTCCGTCAATATGGGCAGGAAGGTCATCGAAATAAAGAGTACCGGCAGAACCGTAGATCATTGACAGACCGAACAACAGTAATGCACTGGAGAAAAGAGCTGTCAGAATGTATTTGGCTCCTGCTTCGGCAGAGTTATGACGGTATTTGTCAAAGGCAATCAGCGCTGCCATCGGGATAGAAGCAGTTTCCAGTCCGATGAAGAACATCAGGAAGTGTCCGGCAGAAATCATGAGGTACATACCAAACAAGGTAGAGAGTGTTAGTACATAGAATTCTCCTTGCTTGAACGAAGTATCTTCTCTTTTCATCCATTCGTGTGCCATCAGGAAAACAATCAGTGTGCCGACGTTCAGGATTGATTTAATCACTGTGTGCATCGGTACATAATGATACATACCGCCGAATGCATCGGCTGCAGTTCCCGGAATTAAATTGATAGCTGTATGGATAGCCATCAGAATAACGGGTAACATTGTGTTCAGGCGTGCTTTCCCACCATTTTTGTGTGCATCCGGACTCATGAAGAGGTCAGCTAGAAATAGCAGCAGTAAGACGGCTATGAGCGACAGCTCTTCTCGCATATATAGAAATTGTGAATAATCCATCTTTATCAATTCAAAATTAAAGATTAAAAATTAAAGGGCTATGGAATCAGTTGTGAGACTACGGGGAGTACACTTTCACCAATCATGTGGCTAACCCAGAAAGGAGCCATACCTAGTCCGGCTACACAAACGATGAGGCAGATAACGGCTACACGTTCGTCCCAAGTCGCATCAGTCAGTTCGAGATGATGTTTGTTGGTACAGGTTCCGTATAGAATTTTACCTACCAGACGCAGAATGTAGACTGCAGTAATCACAATCGAAGAACAAGCGATGATAGTCAGTACCCGGTGGAACTGGTCGTTGTTCTGGAAAGAGCCGACGAAAATAGTCATTTCAGCAATAAAGCCACTTAATCCCGGCAGACCGAGGTTGGCAAGACCGGCAATTACATAACATACGCTAAGGAACGGCATAACTTTCATTAAGCCGGCAAGCTCGCGAACGTCACGTGTGTGTGTACGTCCATAAATCATACCGATAAGAGCAAAGAACAAGGCTGTCATCAATCCGTGTGAAAGCATCTGAAGGATAGCTCCTGTTGCTGCTGTCTGATTCAGCATCAGAATGGCGAAAAGAACCAGTCCGCAGTGAGATACGGATGAATAAGCATTGATATATTTCAAGTCGGTTTGTACGCAAGCGGAGAATGCACCGTAAACTACAGAGATACCTGTCAATATCAGGAATATCCATGAAAGTTCGTTAGCAGCTTCCGGCATCAGATACATGGCAATACGGAAACATCCGTAACCTCCCAGTTTCATCAATACTCCGGCATGAAGCATAGATACGGCAGTCGGGGCGGAAGCGTGACCGTCAGGACTCCATGTGTGGAATGGGAAAAGGGCACCTAATACACCGAAACCAAGGAAAGTCAGTGGGAACCAGATGCATTGCTGTGCAAAAGGTATGTTGTGCAACTGCGCGATTTCGAGGAGGTTCATAGTGGTTGCTCCCGAACCGAAATAGATTCCGAGAATACCGATTAGTAGGAAAGCAGAACCACCCATCAACATGAGGGTCAGCTTCATGGCTGCATATTCTTTACGTCCCGATCCCCATACACCAATCAGCAGGTACATCGGTATCAATGCGATTTCGTAGAACATGAACATGGTGAATAAATCGACGGATATAAAGAATCCGAATACTCCCATAGACAATAGGGTGAACCAAAGGAAATATTCTTTTGTCAGCGGTTGCAGACGCCAGGAAGCAAATGTACCGGTGAACACAATGACAGCGGACAGTAACAACATGGCTACCGAAATTCCGTCAACACCTACTGAATAGGATATGTGAAGCGGGGCATACCAAAGCGTATCTGCACGGAAAAGCATTTCTGCCGTGTTTCCGGCACTACGCTCTCCCAGATACAGGAATGTAAGTACGACGGAGGCAATCAGAAGTGCCGATGCGCCAGTAACCATAACCCCCCGGATGGCTTTGATTCCTCGTGCTGCCCAGAGTCCGGCCAGCATCAATAAGGGGATAAGTACGAATATTGATAAGAAATTCATCTTTATGATTTACTATTTAAAGATTTACTATTTACTATTTAGAGAATCAGCAGTAGGATAAGTGCCAGTGCACCGCAAAGGAACACGTATGCATATTGTTGTACCTGACCGCTCTGCAAACCACGGATCTCGTCGCTTGTTGTGTTGGTAGCCCATGCCAGAAAATCAAAGAATCCATCCACTACATGACGGTCGAACCATGCGATAGGAGTAGAGATGCAGCGGAAGATAATCTTATGCGTGATAAACTGGTATATATCGTCAATATAGAAGCGGTTATAAGCAGCCTTGTGCAGACCTTTGAACTGTTTTGCCAATGAATCGGCAACTGGCTGTTTGGCATTCTTGTACATCCATGTAGCGATTGCAATCGAAATAATCGCAATGACAACGCTCGTAATAGCCACCGACGGATCGAGATGGATGGAATAAGATTCTCCATTCGAACTGATGAAGTGTCCGAAAGGAATAAATCCGGCTCCACAAGTTACTGCCGCCAGAAACATCAATGGGAAAGTCATAGCCAACGGACTTTCATGTGGGCGGCAAGGGCGGCAAGGTGCCGCTTCCAAGTTTCCTTTCGGCGTGTTATGTTCCGAATGGGAATCTGCCCGGAGCGGCTCGCTCCCCCAGAAAATACCGTAGTAGAGACGGAACATATAGAAAGCGGTCATCGCAGCAATTACTGTCATTACCCATCCCATTACAGGGCTGTATTGGAAGCAAGCAGCCAGAATTTCATCTTTCGAGAAGAAACCCGAGAATGGAGGAATACCGGCAATAGCAAGACAAGCAATCAGGAATGTCCAGTGAGTGATCGGCATATATTTGCGTAAACCTCCCATCGCGGACATTTCGTTAGAATGTACAGCATGAATGATACTACCTGCACCGAGGAAGAGCAATGCCTTAAACATAGCATGTGTGAAGAGGTGGAACATGGAAGCCATGTAGCCCAAGCCTCCTTCGTGAGGATTCATGGAAGTACAGACACCCAGAGCTACCATCATGAAACCAATCTGTGAAATGGTAGAGAAAGCCAGTACGCGTTTAATATCTGATTGTACGCAAGCCACACTTGCTGCATAGAATGCGGTGAATGCACCTACCCAGGCAACCATGTGCAGCGTATTCGGTGCATAGGCAATGAAAAGCGGGAACATACGTGCCACCAAATATACACCGGCAACAACCATGGTAGCCGCATGAATCAATGCACTGACCGGAGTAGGACCTTCCATTGCATCCGGCAACCAGATATGCAACGGGAACATGGCACTTTTACCGGCACCACCGACAAACATCAATCCGAGAGCCAATGGAAGCATAGAAGCTCCACCGCTTATCAAGGATACCGTGTCCGGGGTAAATCCGAATGTACCACCATAATATCCGTAAATCAGGATACCGATCAGGAAGCCCAAGTCGGCAAAGCGAGTGACAATAAACGCTTTCTTGGAAGCGGCAACCGCAGCAGGTTTTGTATAGTAGAAACCGATTAGCAGATAAGAACTTACACCCACCAATTCCCAGAAAAGGTACATCTGGAAGATGTTGGTTGCAACAACCAATCCCAGCATAGACATGGTAAACAGGGATAGGAAAGCATAATAACGTTGAAAACCTACCTCACCTTTCATGTAGCTGAAAGAGTAGATATGTACCATCAGTGACACGGTAGAGATGACAATCAACATCATTACTGATATAGGATCGAGCAGGATGCCCAAATCAAAGTGTAAGGTCTCTGTAAAAGGAAGCCACGTGAAGTTGTAAGGTATCAGTGTGGCGAATGTTCCGTCTTCCAGTCGTGGAGCCGAGAAATATTGGATAGCTGTAACGTAGGATAGTACCGCTACTGCTCCCAGTATCAGCGTACCAATTGTGCCCGCTGTCCGATGGGACATCCATTTACCTCCGATTCCCAGTATGAGAAAGGAGAAGAAAGGAAGAAGGAGTATTAGAATTGTTAGTTCCATACAGTTTTATTTTTATTACTTGATTTATTATTATTTGTTCTTGGTGAGAAACAAATCACCACTTCAGCTCGTCCAAGTTGCGCACCTGGATGCTCCGGAGATTACGATAAATGTTAATCATGATGGCAATGGCTACTGCAGTTTCCGCAGCCGAGATGGCGATGGAAAAGAGTGCAAAGAAATAGCCTTCCATTCCCTCCGGAAAGAGAAAACGGTTGAACACGGCAAAGTTGATGTCTGTGGCATTCAGCATTAACTCTACAGAAATCAGGATAGCCAGTGTGTTCCGGCGGGTAAAGAATCCATAGATTCCTGCAAACATCATGATGGTAGAAACTACCAGATAATATTCCATGTGTATCATATACTTAATACTTAATAGTTAATACTTGATTTTCTATCTCTTACGTGCAATTATGATACCACCGATGATACAAGCCAGCAACAGGATACTGACAGCTTCGAAAGGTAATATATAACCGTATTTGTCGCTACTAAGCAAAGCGTTCCCGATGGCATGAATATTGATCTCGTGTGGGGCAAGATTAGCCGTCTGCATGAAATTATGCTTCAACGTGATGGTCAGGATAATTGCTAAACCGGCAATCATGGTAATGAGCCCGGCCAGGAGCTTACTTCGTTTCACTTTCTCGGCTCGATCACCTTCTCCGCTGGTCAACAGGATGGAGAATACATAAAGAACGACGATACCACCGGCATAAACCATTATCTGAACAGAGCCCAGGAAGGTGTAACCCAGCAAAAAATAGATGCCGGCCGTGCCGAAGAGCACGAAGAGCAGGTAGGTGGCCGAGCGTACGATACGTTGGGTAGTCACCGTCATGATGGACATAGCAATAATAAATGCTGCCAAAAAGTAGAATACTACTGTTTCAAGTGTTGATCCCATATCTAAACTTCTTTTTTCTTTTCTATTACTTTACTACCGTCGTGATTCAGTTTCAGGACAAGTTTTGTCCGGTCGAATACTGCATGTTCGAAGTTCTGGTCGAACGTAATCGCATCATGCGGACAAGCATTGACACAGAGTTGGCAGAACATACAGGCACCCAGGTCATATTCATAGGTTGCCAGGATTTTCTTTTTCTTGCCATCTTCTGTTTCGACGGTTTCGCTGGTCACTTTGATTGTATCGTTCGGACAAGCCATTTGGCATAATCCGCAGGCTACACAGCGATGTTCATTATTCTCATTGTGGGGCATATTCAGCGTACCACGGAAACGGTCGAACATTTTCAGCTCTTTCCGGTTTTCGGGATATTGCTCGGTCACTTTCTTGCGGAAGTATACCTTGATGCTGGTTTTCATACCCGTTGCCAGTGTGCTGATGCCGTGCACCAGACCACCTAAGTACGTATATTTTTTATCTTTATATTCCATAATTTTCATTTATCAAAAGTGGAAGCCGAAAGCTACGCAGCATGCCATTAATAATAGGTTTACCATAGAAATTGGAACCAGATATTTCCATTCCAGATTCAGAATCTGGTCGATACGTAAACGTGGGAACGTCCATTTGATCCACATCAGAAGGAACACCACGAAGAATGCTTTAGCGAAGAACCAGATAAAGCCCGGAATATAATCCATTACAGTGTTGAATCCATCCAGCCCGACGATGTGTAACGGCATCCATCCTCCCAGGAAGATAGTGGTGGCAACACTGGCCACGATAAACAGATTCAAGTATTCTGCCAGATAGAAGAAACCGAAACCCATACCGGAGTATTCTGTGTGGTATCCGGCAGTCAGCTCACTTTCCGCTTCGGGAAGGTCGAACGGGCCACGGTTACATTCTGCATTTCCTGCAATCAGGTAAATGATAAAAGCAATGACAGCAGGGATATGTCCTTTGAAGATGAACCAGCCGTCAGCCTGTCCTTCTACGATTTCAGAAAATTGCATGGTTCCCATCAGCACTACCATAGTCATGATACTCATACCAACAGAAAGTTCGTAACTGATAATCTGTGCACCGCTTCGCATGGCACCGATCAAAGAGAATTTGTTGTTACTACCCCAACCGGCCAGCAAGATACCGACAACTCCAATGCTGGAAGCAGCCAACAGGAAGAACACGCCCACGTTAAAGTCCAGAATCGCTGCACCTTTATTAAAAGGAATACAAGCGAAAGTCAGGAATGAGGCGATAATCACCATGAATGGAGCAAGATTGTAAAGGAAATGGTCGGCACCCTTCGGCATGAAGATTTCTTTGGTCATCATTTTGAGTACGTCACAGACCACTTGAATAGAACCCCATTTACCAACACGGTTCGGACCAAGACGACACTGGAAGAAACCGCAAACTTTACGCTCCATGTAGATCAATATGATAGCCAGGATGGCATATAGTGCTACGAGGCACACGCCGACAGCTACACATTCTATAAAGATGGCTAATCCCTCCGGCATAATGGAGAGCAGTAGCTCATGTATCCAGTTTGTTACTATACTAAAGTCGAACATATATTCTTAATAATTAAGTATTTTATCTATCAATATCCGGAACGACATAATCTATTGTTCCGCCAATAGCAATTAAGTCGGCAATCTTCGTTCCCCGGCAGATGGTGTCGATTGCGGCAACAAGCGGCAATCCCGTAGCACGGTAGTGCAGGCGGTAAGGTGTTTTGTCACCCTGGCTTTCAAGGAAGACACCAAATTCACCACGACTTCCTTCTACTGCAGCATAATAACTGCCTTCCGGAACACGGATGATAGGCTTCATCTTCTCCTGATAAGGTCCTTCGGGAATATTGTCTATTAATTGTTCGATGATGTTCAGACTTTCCATGATTTCATCCATACGCACCAGGTAACGGGCAAAGCAGTCACCTTCCGTATAAATAATTTCTTTGAAATCTACTTTGTCGTATACACCGTATGGCATTCGTTTGCGTACGTCACACGCCCATCCTGAAGCACGGCCTGTACCTCCGGTACAACCGAAAGAGATGGCATCTTCACGGCTTAACACACCGACGCCTTTCATACGGCTTTGTGCGATGATGTTACCCGTAAATATATCATGATATTCGTGGATGATTCCTCTCATATAAGGAATGAACTCTTTTACTCGTTTGACGAAGTTAGGATGAAGATCAGCCTGTACACCGCCAATCGTATTGTAGTTCATAATCAGACGTCCGCCACAAGTCTCTTCAAAGATGTCGAGAATTTTCTCGCGATCACGGAATCCATAGAAAAATGCTGTTAATGCTCCCAAGTCCATGGCAAGGCAAGAGTAGAACAGCAAGTGAGAGTCGATACGTTGCAATTCATCCATAATGGTACGGATATACTTCACACGTTCGCTAACCTCAATACCCATAGCCTTTTCAATACACATACACAGTGCATGACGGTTCTGGTGTGCACCCAGATAGTCAAGGCGGTCTGTCAAAGCCAATGTTTGAGGGTAGGTGAGGCTTTCATTCATTTTCTCGATGCCCCGGTGGATATAACCGCAGTTCGCATCAATCTTACGAATGATTTCACCTTCCAGAGAAACACGGAAACGCATTACACCATGAGTAGCAGGGTGTTGCGGACCGATGTTAACTACATATTCTTCTTCACCGAACAGCTTCATCTCTTTATTTTTGATGGTTCCGTCCGGGTTCAGTTCTATTTCTTGAGTCGTATCAAACGTCTCTTCATTGGTCATACACAATGGGTTATCCTTTTCCGGATCATTATCTTTGCGCATTGGATAACCTATCCAATCGTTACGCAGATAAAGCCGGCGCATGTCAGGATGACCGACAAAAGTGATACCGTAATAATCGAAAACTTCACGTTCGTAGAAGTCGGCTATCTTCCAAATGTCGCTGACAGATGGAATTTCAGGTAGCTCGCGGTTGGTTGTTGCTGTTTTTAATGCTATCCGTTCGCCTGTAATGGTAGATTCCAGATGGTAGACTACGCCTAAACCGCGGAGTTTTTCCGGAGCGTCTTTCTCATCGGCTACTCCCCAGTCCATACCGGTGAGGCTTTCGAGAAAGTCCATCTGCTTTTCATTTCGCAAGCGCAGCATCTCGTCGTGTAACGCTGCAGGAGCTATAAATTGTATTTCTTGCATAAATCCTTTTAATTACAGAATGTAGAATCATTCTTCATTTTTTAAATAATCCGGTTTCTTCTCTTTTCTGTTTACTCCACCAAAGAACTTTTCTATTTTTACTTTGCGTTGCAATTGCATCATGCCATAATAGAAAGCTTCAGGACGTGGCGGGCATCCGGGAATATATACATCTACCGGAAGAATCTTGTCCACTCCGTTAACCACATGATAGGACTTTTTGAAAGGACCTCCGCTGACAGCGCATCCGCCTACGGCAACCACATACTTCGGATCGGGCATCTGGTCATAGAGTCGTTTCAGTACCGGAGCCATTTTATTGGTGATTGTTCCGCATACCATAATCATATCAGCTTGGCGCGGACTGGCACGTGCTACTTCAAACCCAAAGCGGGCCATGTCATAACGCGCGGCACCCAGTGCCATAAATTCGATACCACAGCAACTGGTTGCAAAGGTAAGCGGCCACAGTGAGTTACTGCGTCCCCAGTTGATAAAGTCGTCAAGAACTCCGAGGGCAACGTTTGCTCCTCCTGCATTAAGTTCCTTGACCAACTTTTCCAATGATTCATTGTCGATAAACTCATCATACGGAATAGATTTTATTTTTGGCTTTTTGGTTATTTCCATTCCAAAGCTCCTTTCCTCCAGGCATAAGCAAGACCCAGAACTAAAATGATAAAGAAGAAGAGAATACTAATAAGTCCCTGTGGTCCCATGTCATGCATAACTACTGCCCACGGGAACAGTAAAGCAGTTTCGACATCGAACATCAGGAACAGGATAGCAAACAGGTAGTAGCCTACGCGAAACTGCATCCATGATTTACCACGTGTCGGTATACCACATTCATAAGCCTCAAACTTTTGCAGATTGTATGAACGGGGAGAAATAGCACGCGAAAGAGCTACTACTACACCGACAAAAGCAAGCGCTGTCAGTAGAACAACAACTAAAAATGTAAAATTCATAATTCAATAGCTGTTTAGATTGAATATTATATAGAAATAAACAATTAGTCTATTCGCCCTGTGGAGAATAAAACCAACTGTAATAAATGACGAGTAAAAGAGTCTACTGTACTGTAGGCTAAATGACTATCTTTCTTAACCCATATATATAATAGGAGATAGGATCATAATAATATGTAGGAGAATGGGATGAGACAGGGTAAGGCGGACTTTGATGTTTGTAATGGTCACAGAAATAAGCGATTAACAAAAACATGCTTTTATCTGTCGGAACATGTGCGACGTCTGTATGACTCATGTCACAGGTTTGAGTCGTATAAAGATTATAAAGACGTTCTAAAGCATCCTGAATCGGACGATCTTGTGATACATAGCATTTCTCCTGCCGATAAGTCGGGGAGGAAACTTTGCACATATCTTCCATTGCTCCGTTAGTTGCACAATGGATGAGCAAAGCCAACACTAAAAGTAGTCCGAATTTTAAGCTTTGTTTCATCTTTCTCCTTTAACGGCTGCAAATATAGAACTAATATTTATACTTTTTGCAAAGTCCGTATGGCAAAAAAGCTTTTTTTAACTCCATATCTTTTAGATTCATTTTTTAGTCAGCATGGTTCCACAAATATCATTTAGAATGGGGTAATTTCTCCATCTTCATTTGTTAAAAGATGCAATAAAAAGAATGATTTACGCTCTTTTTGGCGAATAACACAAAGAAAATACATTTTTTTGCAGATTAAGAAAGAATACATGATTATGAAACGCACACTTTGGTTTATATTTTTCCTTCTAAACTCCTTGTTTTACCTCTATGCAGATAGTGAGAATGATTCTTTGTTGAAGGTGTTAGACAAAGTGATTTCTGAACGTTTGATATATACCCAGAAAAAAGAAGCTACCATAAAAGAATTAAAGAAAAAGAAGGTTGGCCTTAATTCGTTGGAGGATATATACAATTTAAATAAAGAGATTATCCATCAATATGAAACCTTTGTCTGTGACTCGGCAGAACAATACATTCATGAGAATATTGATATAGCAAAAACAATCGGTAATAAAGAATATCTTTTGGAAGAGCAGCTTCGATTGGCTTTTGTCTATTCTTTATCCGGTTTGTTTATTCAAGCAAATGATATTTTTAAGTCGATAAAATGTGCGGATTTACCCGATCATTTGAAAGCTTTGTATTGCTGGAATCGTATACGTTATTATGAAAATCTCATTAAATACACGGACGATGTACGTTTTTCAAACGAGTATATATCGGAAAAAGAGGCTTATCGGGATACCGTGATGAGCATCTTATTTGATCAGTCGGATGAATATAGAAAAGAAAAAGCTGTGAAGCTTCAAGATAAGGGAAGTACCAAAGAGGCTCTTCTGGTTTTGACAGAGATATATGATAAACAAGAGCCGGCATCCCATGGCTATGCTATGATGGCTATGGGACTTGCCAGGGCTTATCGGTTGATTGGGAATTATGCACTGGAAGAAAAGTTTCTAATGCTGGCTGCTATGACAGATACAAAACTAGCTGTCAAAGAGAATGAGGCATTATTGACATTGGCAGTTAATTTGTATCATAAAGGAGATATAGACAGGGCTTATAATTATATAAAAGTAGCGTTGGATGATGCCATCTTTTATAATTCCCGTTTTAAGAATACGGTAATTGCTCGTATCCATCCGATTATTGAAAATACATACTTGATCCGGTTGGAAAAACAAAAGCAGAACCTCCGTTTCTATATATTTCTGACTAGCTTGTTTGTGGTAGCTCTTGCTATCACCCTGTATTTTACATATAAACAAACAAAAATTGTATCCCGGGGTAAACGGCATCTTAAAGCTATGAATGAGGAACTGGTCGGACTGAATAAGAATCTCGACGAAGCTAATCTGATTAAGGAAAAATATGTGGGGTATTTTATGAATCAATGTGCTGTTTATATTAATAAACTCGATGAGTACAGGAAGAATGTGAACAGGAAAATCAAGACCGGACAGATTGATGATTTATATAAGTCATCCTCCCGACCTTTTGAAAAGGAACTTGAAGAACTTTATCATAACTTTGATAAAGCGTTCCTTAAATTGTATCCTAACTTTGTAGAAAAGTTCAATTCTTTGTTGAAACCGGAGGAACGCTATAAACTGGAAAAGGACCAACTGAATACAGAATTACGCATATTTGCATTGATACGGTTAGGAATTACCGATGTTGGACAGATTGCTGTATTTTTGCATTATTCTGTGCAGACAATCTATAATTATAAGAGTAAAGTGAAGAGAATGTCCACTCTTGATAGTAATATCTTTGAGGAGGAGGTAAAAATGCTTGGTTCTTTGTCTCAAAAATGATTCTATCCGGTTTACCAAAACTAAAAAATGGTCTTGTTATAAACTGTTGATTATTAAATGTATATTATAATAATTGATCTGTAAAACGTTTACTTTCCCGCCTACTTCCATTAAGAAGTAGGCTTTTTTCATCTCTATATTTGCATCACAAGATTTTTGATAACTGAATACTAATCTAAAGAAACACACAACTATGAGTTTTTCAGAATTGTATCTTATTTATTATCCCAAACTAGTTCGGTTTGCAAAAGAATTTGTGATGTCGGAAGAGGATGCGGAGAATATAACACAAGATGTGTTTACAGACTTATGGGAAAAGAGAGAGTCAATGAATCATATTGAGAATATGAATGCTTATCTTTTCAGACTTGTGAGAAACAAATGTTTGGATTATTTAAAGCATAAAGTATTCGAGCAAAAGTATGTCGAGAATGTGAAGGCTTCTTTTGAGATTGAGTTGAATCTGAAATTGCAATCTTTGGATCGTTTTGATGTATATGATATATCAGAAAGAAATCAGATGGAGAAACTGATACGGGATGCTATCAATAGTTTGCCTAAAAGATGTCGTGACATATTTTTGTTAAGCCGCATGGAAGGATTGAAGTATAGGGAAATATCTGAACGTTTGGGCATTTCGGTAAATACAGTGGAATGTCAGATGGGAATAGCACTAAAAAAGTTGAGAGCAAAACTCAATGTGACATTGGCTGCATAACTTTTTAATGAATTTATCGGTATTTTTTAGGGGTATTTATTGAGATAATCGTTCTTTGATAAAAAAGGACTGTGTATATGGAGAATTGTCTGAATAAATATTTTGCGGATGAATTTACTTCTGATGAAAAAACAGAGTTTCTCATAGAAGTGGAAAACAACGAAAGGCTGAAAGAAGAATTTATAGAAAATCAGAATTTGCTGGCACTCGTTGATTGGATATCTCCGGAATATGAAAATAATAAAGAAGTTGTCCAACATAAATTATATGAATTTATGTGTAGAATGGAGCAATATAAAGATAAATAGGTTTAGGATACCATGAATAAAATTTATATCATATTACTGACTGTTTTCTTTTATGCAAATGTTTATTCTCAACAAGCTTATTTTGTTGATGGGTATCATGGCGGGATATATGGACATTATCCGGTAAAGTGGAAAACTCAATTTATTGTGGATCAGCTGGCTATGCATCCGGACTGGCGAATTTGTATGGAGATAGAGCCTGAAACATGGGATACAGTCAGAGTACAGACTCCGGAGGCTTATTTACGTTTTAAAGAGATGGCTACTAGTAATCAGGTAGAGTTTACGAATCCTACTTATGCACAGCCTTATTGCTATAATATCTCGGGAGAGAGTATAATAAGACAGTTTCAATATGGTATTGCTAAAATAAACAAACATTTTCCGGAGGTAGATTTTGTAACCTATTCGGTAGAAGAACCTTGCTTCACAAGTTGCTTGCCACAAATCCTTAAACAATTCGGCTTTAAATATGCTGTATTAAAATGTCCCAACACCTGTTGGGGAGGGTATACTGCTGCGTATGGCGGAGAATTGGTTAATTGGGTAGGACCGGACGGGACTTCAATATTGACTGTTCCCAGGTATGCTTGTGAAAAACTGGAGCCGGGATCAACTTGGCAGACAACTGCGTGGGGAAATTCGGATGCTTATTTAAAAGATTGCCGTAACGCAGGTATCAAACACCCCGTTGGTATGTGTTTTCAGGATGCGGGATGGAAGAACGGCCCATGGCTGGGAAGTGGAAAGAACACAAAAAATAATTCTATATATATGACATGGAGAGATTACATTGAAAATGTCTCCATCGGAAAAACGGATGATAATTGGTACTTTTCACAGGAAGATATACATGTGAATCTTATGTGGGGAAGTCAGGTTTTGCAAAAAATAGCGCAAGAAGTACGCGTTTCAGAAAATAGAATTGTCATGGCAGAGAAAATGTCTGTAATGGCTTATCTGGAAAATAAATATATTTGTCGACAGGCAGATATGGATGAGGCTTGGCGTACACTGATGTTGGCACAACATCATGATTCATGGATTGTACCTTATAATGGACTGAATAGGAAAGGAACATGGGCTGATCAGATTAAGCGATGGACAGATAGTACCAATCATATTGCAGATGGAATTATTGAGGCATCTATGCAGAGCTTTAATGAAAAGTTTATTCCGCAAAATAATGCTCAACAGCAATATATACGTGTTTTTAATACATTAGGAATGAGAAGAAAGGAAGTCGTAAGTGTTCTTCTGCCTACGGAATTTGAAAATGCGGATCTAAGTGTTTATGACTGGAAAGGTAAAGATATAGGTTCTTTGGTAGAAAATGAAGGTAAAGAGATAAGATTATTTTTTGAGGCAGAGATTCCTCCCTTTGGTTATTCCACGTATTGTATAAAAAAGAAAGAAGCCGGTAAGAAAGAGGCTTCGGAGAGTAGATTCGTTTTGGAAGGTAATAAGGTGAATAAACAGGAATACGTGGTTGAAAATGATATGTATAAAATTGTTTTTGACTTATCAAAGGGAGGAACCATAAAAAGCCTGATAGCTAAAAAAGAAGGGAATAAGGATTTTGTAGGTAAAACGGAGAAATATGCTTTAGGAGAGTTACGAGGCTTTTTTTATGAAGAAGGCAAATTTCGTTCTTCTATAGAGACTCCGGCCAAGCTGACAGTAGTAAGGGATAATGTATATGAGCAAAAAATTAAGATAGAGGGTGAGATTGCTTCCCATCCGTTTACACAGGTAATCACTCTCACTAAAGGAACGAGACGGATCGATTTTGATTTGACGGTTGACTGGAAAAAGAATGTAGGTATTGGTGAATATAAAGAGGAACGTTGGCGTGATAATCGTCGAGCTTATTGTGACGATCGGTTTAAACTAAGTGTATTATTCCCGACTGATTTACATGCTCCCCGTGTCTATAAAAATGCACCGTTTGACGTATGCGAAAGCAAACTGACTGATACTTTCTTTGGTTCTTGGGATCAAATCAAACATAATATTATACTTCATTGGGTTGACTTGGCTGAACAGGAAGGCGACTATGCTTTGGCTTTATTATCAGACCATACTACTTCTTATTCTTATGGAGAGGACTATCCGCTAGGACTGACTGCTCAATATTCGGGTGGAGGACTTTGGGGACCTGATTATAAAATAACACACCCTTTGAGGATGAAGTATGCAATTATACCTCATCGTGGCAAATGGGACAAAGCATCAATCGCAGATGATAGCGATTGTTGGAATGAACCATTGCTGTATTCTTGCTATCCAGTGGCAAAACCGGAATCGAAATCATTTATTGATTTACAGAATACTGGTTATCAAGTGAGTGCTCTTCAAATGAAAGATGGAAAGGTACTATTGCGCCTGTTCAATTCTGAAGGAGACGAAAGATTACAAAAGGTTACCATTGACATGCCATTATCCGGAGTGGAGGAAGTTGATTTGAATGGACAATGTATCGAAAGAAAGAAGATAAAAACACGTGCAGGTAAATCGGAAATGACGATTTCAATGCCTCGTTTTGGTATTAAGACTTTCGTTCTTAGTTTGACTTAAAATAATTAGATTATTGTTATGTATAAAGCGACTGCTAATCTTTTAATTGTTTGCTTTTTGTGTTGGATGATGGGTTGCTCATCAACCAATACCGTATCGGAAGATTTGGTTCCGACTGATTATGTAAACCCGTTTATTGGTGCCAGTACTAGTGTAGGGGCTGCCGGTGTTTATCACGGATTAGGTAAAACTTTTCCCGGAGCTACGACTCCGTATGGTATGGTACAGGTTAGTCCTAATACAATAACGGGAGGTGATAACGGTTCCGGATACAGTGATGAACATAAGACAATCGAAGGATTTGCCTTTACCCAGATGAGTGGTGTGGGATGGTTTGGTGATTTGGGCAATTTTCTTGTGATGCCTACAACTGGTGAATTATATAAAGTGGCAGGTAAAGAGAATAATGATAGTATAAAAGGATATCGTTCGGCTTATAACAAAGCCACTGAAACGGCTAAGGTCGGATATTATTCGGTAGAATTGACTGATTATCATATCAAAGTAGAAAGTAGCGCGACACCGCACTGTGGAATTTTACATTTTACTTATCCTTCTAGTGACCAATCGCGTATTCAGATTGATTTAGCTCGTAGAGTAGGGGGAACATCTACTTCACAGTATATTAAAGTTGTAGATGATTACACTATTCAAGGATGGATGAAGTGCACACCTGATGGTGGTGGATGGGGTAATGGTGAAGGAAAAGCCGATTATACCGTTTATTATTATGCACAATTTAGTAAACCTTTGACTAATTATGGCTTTTGGAGTGCAGATATTCCCGAACATTGGGTTCGGAAACGTGATGAAGTAGTGAGTATTCCTTATTTGACTCGTGTATCACAAGCTCCGGTTATAAAAGACAAGAAAGAACTGACGGGTAAACATCTGGGCTTTTTTACTGAATTTCCAACGAAGGAGGGAGAGACTGTAGAGATGAAAGTTGGTATCTCTTTTGTTGATATGGAGGGTGCTGCAAATAACTTTGAACAAGAAATAGCCTCTAAAAATTTTGGACAAGTAAAGCAGGAAGCTACTGAATTGTGGAATAAAGAACTTGATCGTGTCCGGATATCTGGTGGTACGGATGATGAAAAAACGATATTCTATACTGCCATGTATCATACGATGATTGATCCTCGTATCTATACAGATGTAGACGGACGTTATGTAGGCGGTGATTATAAAATACATACGGTTGACAGCACTTTTACAAAACGTACTATATTCAGTGGATGGGATGTATTTCGTAGTCAGTTTCCTTTGCAGACTATAATTAATCCGCGTTTAGTAAGTGATGAACTGAACTCATTGATTACTATGGCAGATCAGAGTGGGCGCGAATACTATGAACGTTGGGAATTGCTGAATTCCTATTCCGGCTGTATGTTGGGAAATCCTGCTTTGTCTGTTTTGGCAGATGCGTATATCAAAGGGATTCGTACGTATGATGCAGAGAAAGCGTATCGTTATGCCATTAACACATCCCGTCGTTTTGGTAATGATTCATTGGGGTATGCTCCGGAACCATTGAGTATTTCAACCACTTTGGAGTATGCTTATACTGATTGGTGTATATCTCAATTAGCGAAAGCTATGGGGAAAGAAGACGATGCCAAATGTTTCTATGAAAAGGGACAGGCATATCATCATATTTTTGATAAAGAAAAGGGATGGTTCCGTCCCCGTAAAGCAGATGGTACATGGGTAGAATGGCCGGAGAATGCACGTCTTAAAGAATGGTATGGGTGTATAGAAGCAAACTCTTATCAGCAAGGTTGGTTTGTACCTCACGATGTTCCGGGAATGGTGAACTTGATGGGTGGCAAGGAGAAAGTTATTGCGGATTTAACAGATTTCTTTAATAAAACTCCTTCTAATATGCTGTGGAATGAATATTATAACCATGCGAATGAACCTGTGCACTTCGTTCCTTTTTTGTTCAATCAGCTTGAAGTTCCCTGGTATACTCAAAAATGGACACGCTATACATGTGAAAAGGCTTATGCAAACAAAGTTGAAGGGATTGTTGGCAATGAAGATGTAGGTCAGATGTCAGCGTGGTATGTGTTGGCTGCTTCCGGTATTCATCCTTCCTGTCCGGGAAATACACGTATGGAGATTACAAGTCCGGTTTTTGATAAGGTAGAGTTCAATCTTGATCCCAGCTATTATACTGGTAAGAAATTCACGGTGATAGCTCATAATAACAGCATAAATAACGTCTATATACAAAAAGCCTTGTTGAACGGTCAGGAATACAATAAATGTTATCTTGATTTTGCGGACATTGCAGCCGGAGGTACATTGGAGCTGTTTATGGGTGATAAACCTAATGTTGAGTGGGGACTTTGATTGAATAACATACTCTAAAACAAATTGTTACTTTAAAATCTTGATAGTATGATGAATAAACTTGGGCTTATCATTGTATCGGTTATATTAGCTCTAATCCAGACAGGGTGTGCAGAGCAGAGTACATGGATGTCTTTGAACAGCTCTAATCCTCGGATTATCTGGGAAGTGAAACCCCAGGCAGATTTAGAGAACATAACCGGAGAGCAGATTTCTACTCCGGAATTTAAAATGTCCGATTACGTTAAAGGTGTGGTTCCTGGAACTGTTTTTACTGCTTATGTTGAAGCAGGAATCGTTCCTGATCCTAATTATGCCGATAATATTTATAAAGTAGACGAAACGTTTTATAACCGTCCTTTCTGGTATCGTACGGAATTCGAACTCCCGTCTTCTTATTCGGAGGGGAAGCGGGTATGGCTTCATTTCGACAATACGAACCGCTTTGCCGATTTCTATTTTAATGGCGAGAAGATATCAGGAACAAAAACATCTACTAAAGATGTAAGCGGTCACATGTTACGTTCGAAGTTTGATGTAACCAATTTGATAAAGAAATCCGGTAAGAATGTGATAGCTGTTCTGATTACCGATGCCGATCAGAAAAAGACGCGTAAGGCTAAAGACCCGTATGGAGTTGCGTGTAGCCCCAGTTATCTGGCTGGTGCCGGTTGGGACTGGATGCCATACGTACCGGGACGTCTGGCTGGTATCACAGGCAATGCTTATCTTGTGGTAACGGGAGATGTAGTGATGGAAGATCCTTGGGTACGTTCAGAGTTACCGACCTTGCAGAAAGCAGAGCTTTCTGTCTCAACAGATATTAGAAATGCTTCTTCTTCCCCAAAAGAAGTCGTTGTATCCGGAGTGATTCAGCCGGGGAATATTTCTTTCTCTAAAGACATTCGGGTAGAAGGAGGAACAACAGCCAGACTATCTATTAACAAAGATGACATAGCGCAATTGGTTGTTGATCATCCGAGGCTTTGGTGGCCGAATGGTTATGGTGATCCCAATCTCTATACTTGTAAGCTGACTTGTTCTGTAGATGGAAAAGTGTCGGATGTAAAAGAAATGACATTCGGTATCAAGAAGTATGAGTACAAAATGGTCGATAATGTAGTGGGATATCCTGTTCTTACATTCTTTATCAACGGACAGAAGATCTATCTGAAAGGTGGAAACTGGGGAATGAGCGAATATCTGCTTCGCTGTCAGGGTAAAGAGTATGAAACGAAAATCAGACTTCATAAGGAAATGAATTACAATATGATCCGTCTATGGACAGGGTGTGTTACTGATGATGAGTTTTATGATTATTGTGATAAATATGGGATTATGGTATGGAATGATTTCTGGTTATATGTAGCATACAATGACGTGGCGCAACCGGAAGCATTTAAAGCGAATGCCCTTGATAAAGTCAGACGCCTTAGAAACCATCCTTCCATAGCTATTTGGTGTGGAGCAAATGAAACGCATCCGGCACCTGATTTGGATAATTACCTGCGTGAAATGATTGCGAAAGAGGACAATAATGACCGTATGTATAAGTCTTGCTCCAATCAGGATGGACTGTCCGGAAGTGGTTGGTGGGGAAATCAACCTCCAAGACACCATTTTGAAACTTCAGGCAGTAATCTGGCATTTAATACACCGGCTTATCCATACGGTATTGATCACGGTTACGGTATGCGTACAGAAATAGGAACGGCCACTTTCCCCACATTTGAAAGCATCAAAGAGTTTATCCCGCAAAAAGACTGGTGGCCTCTGCCTACTGATGAGCAGTTGAAGAATGATGATGACAATGTATGGAACAAACATTTCTTCGGTAAGGAAGCGTCTAATGCCAACCCGGTTAATTATAAGAATTCAGTGAACACACAGTACGGAGAATCATCCGGACTGGAAGAATTCTGCGAGAAAGCGCAAATGCTGAATCTCGAAGTGATGAAAGGTATGTATGAGGCTTGGAACGATAAAATGTGGAATGATGCAGCCGGACTTCTGATCTGGATGAGTCATCCGGCTTATCCCTCGTTTGTATGGCAGACTTACGACTATTATTACGATCCTACAGGCGCTTATTGGGGAGCAAAAAAGGCTTGTGAACCTTTGCATATCCAATGGAATGCTTCCAATAACAGCATAAAAGTAATAAATACTACAGCAAAGGACTTGAAAGGTGCAATAGCTAAGGCAACGATTTATGACCTGAATGGAAAAGAAGTATCGGCCTATGGACAAACAAAGCAGGTCGATGTGGCAGCCAGTAACATTACAGAAGCATTTTCTTTGAACTTTAATCCTTTCAATCTGGCTTATGGAAAGAAGGCTGTAGCTTCTTCTTCAGCAGGTGCCTCTAAAAGTGCTTCAATGGTTACTGACGGAGGAGCGGGAAGTCGTTGGGAAAGTGCATACAGTGATCCTCAATGGATATACATTGATCTTGGTAGAGAAGAAAAGATAGAAAAGGTTATTTTGAAATGGGAGGCAGCTTGTGCTAAGAAATACGAACTGCAAGTATCGAATGATGCGCAAGAATGGAAAACCGTTTATGTCAACAAAGATGGAAGAGGTGGTACTGAACAGATTGAATTGGAACCAGTTACAGCACGTTATGTGAAACTGGCAGGCATCAGCCGTGCTACACAGTTCGGATATTCATTGTTCGAATTCGAAATCTACGGTGAGAAACCAAAAGAGATAGAAGAACTGACTCCGCTTCATTTTATCAAGTTGGAACTGACAGATGCCAAAGGTAATCTAATCTCTGAAAACTTCTATTGGCGGAATGGTGTGAATGATCTTGATTATAAATTGCTGAATACACTCCCAGAGGCCGATTTGTCTTGCCGATTGGTGGATAAATCGATGTCTGACGGAAAGATGAAGATTGTTGTAAAGAACAATTCCGGGACTGTGGCTTTTGCTAATCGGGTGAGGCTTGTTAATAAGGCTACGCAGAAAAGAATACTTCCAATTATTATGTCCGATAATTATGTGACGTTGATGCCGGGCGAAGAAAAGGTTATCACTATGGAGGCGACTCCCGAACTGTTGAAAGGAGGCGTAAGTGTATTGGTGAAACAGTATGGGAAAGCAGAGAAGAATAAGCTGGATATAGTAGATTGATTGTTGTACGGTTATCTTTATGGTTTGATTAAAAGAATAAAGAAAATGGCTAATAGACTAAAAATGAGGATACTCTTGTTGTTATCTTTAGTTTATATAAATTGCGATTACTTACAGGCACAAACAACAATACCCCGGTTTGAAGAAGGGGAACGTGTGGTATTTGTAGGAAACAGCATTACTCACGGCGGACATTATCATTCATTTATCTGGCTGTATTACATGACTCGTTTCCCGGATAAACCGATTACTATCATGAATGTCGGAATTGGTGGAGAGAGTGCGTGGGATATGAAGGATCGTTTGGACTATGATGTTTTCAACAGGAAACCAACTTATGTGACTCTAACTTTCGGTATGAACGATACCGGTTATGATATTTACATGAAAGATAATGCAAAAGAACTGTCAGAACAACGGATTGCAAAGTCATTGGAAAGCTATCGGGAAATAGAAGAACGCTTACTGGCTAAAAATAAAATAAAGAAAGTATTGATTGGTGGTTCTCCTTATGATGAGACTTCCAAGTTTAATAATTTTATATTGCGTAATAAGAATAACGCTATTTTAAAAATAATAGATGCCCAACGTACATCGGCTAAAAAGAATGGCTGGGGTTTTGTTGATTTTAACCAACCGATGCGTGAGATAAGCAGAAAAGAGCAGGAGGCAGATTCTACATTTACATTCTGCAGGATAGATAGAATTCATCCGGATAATGACGGACAGATGGTTATGGCCTATTTGTTTCTGAAAGCACAGGGACTGGCTGGGGATGAAGTGTCATCAGTATCTATTGATGCATATCATTCATCTGTAATAACTCATAAGAACTGTAAGATTTCAAAACTGAAAAAGAATGGAGCTGATCTGACTTTTGATTATCTGGCGTATGCTCTTCCTTATCCGCTGGATTCAATTTCTAGAAGTGGCTGGGGAAATAAAAGGTCACAACGCGATGCAATGCGGTTGGTTCCATTTATGGAAGAGTTTAATCAGGAACGTTTTCAGGTAACAAACTTAGAGAAAGGAATGTATCGGTTAACTATAGACAATCAGTTTATTGACAATCTCTCATCCGAAAAGTTGGCGAATGGAGTGAATTTGGCAGATTACCCGAATACTCCCCAATATCAACAAGCTGCGAAAATCATGTATCTGAATGAAGAACGGTTTGAAGTGGAGAAACGCTTCAGAGAATACTTGTGGACCGAATATTCATTCTTGAAAAAGGAAGAATTACTGTTTGCTGATGATCAGAAAGCTATCGATAAACTAAAAGAATATTTACCTAAAGACAGGTTTCTTAGGATGAGCTACGACTGGTATATAAAAGCGATGAATCCCGAAATACGGGAGGTTTGGAGCAATTATATGAAGAATCTTGTTGAAACAATTTATAAAATCAATAAACCTGTCACTCATAAAGTGAGGCTGACAAGAGTTGAATAATAATAATAGAAGATGAATAGAATGAAACGATTGTTATGTTTAGGTTTGATTTGTTATTTCTGTTGTCTGTCGATGATAGTATATGGAAATGAGAAAACTTCGCCTTTCTATTTGGCGGAATTAAAATGTGAGAATCTTATTGATCCTTTGGGGATTGATAATGTAACTCCTCACTTCAGTTGGAAGTTAAAGGGGGACGGCGGGAAAGGTGGGCAAACTTATTATGAAATACAGGTAGCTTCGGATAGTATTCTGTTGGTGCAGGATAAAGCTGATTTATGGAATACCGGAAAATTGAAATCCAAAACTTCGGTTATGGTACCTTATCAAGGGAAGATTTTAACTTCTCGTTCTTTGTGTTATTGGCGGGTACGTGTTTGGGATGTTAAAAAACAAGATTCATCATGGAGCCCTGTTGCCCGTTTTGGAGTTGGCATCTTGGATCAGTCACAGATGAAAGGAGAATATATAGGGGCTTCTGTTGAAGGTGGTAAGATTTGTGCTCCTATTCTTCGCAAGAAAGTAAAACTGACTCAAGGGGAGACCTCTTTCCTGCATGTAAATACGTTAGGTTATCACGAAATTTATATCAATGGGAGAAAGGTAGGGGAGGACGTTCTGACCCCTGCTGTATCACATTTATCTAAACGTTCACTAATTGTTACTTATGATATTACTCCTTATTTAAGAGAAGGAGAAAATGATTTGCTTATTTGGCTGGGACAAGGTTGGTATAAAACGACGACTTTCGGAGCTGCTTATGAAGGTCCGCTGGTAAAAGCAGAATTGGATGTGTTGAGAAACGGTAAATGGGAAGTCGTAACGAAGACAGACGGATCATGGAACGGACGTGAAAGTGGCTATTCGGATACAGGTACTTGGCGTGCTTTGCAGTTTGGAGGTGAGAGGGTGGATGGAAGGATTCTTCCGCGAGATCTTTCAACACAGGCTTTAGACAAAATGAAATGGACTCCTGTTGTGAAAGTGAATGTTCCCGATCATATCGCTTCCCCTCAAATGTGTGAGGTAAACAAGATACATCAGATTTTGCAGGCTGTGTCTGTAAAGAAGCTGGGTGAAAGTCTCTGGCTGGTAGATATGGGGAAGGTTCAGACCGGATGGTTTGAGATGCAAATGCCTATATTGCCGGCAGGTCATGAAGTTATTATGGAATATAGTGATAATTTGACGAAAGACGGTGAATTTGACAAGCAAGGTGAAAGTGATATTTATATATCTGGTGGTAAGCAAGGAGAATACTTCAGAAATAAATTCAATCATCACGCTTTTCGATATGTGCGCATCTCCAATCTTCCTCAAAAACCGGAAACAGGTGCAATGAAATCTCTGCAAATTTATGGAGATTATAAACAGACCGCGACTTTTGAATGTTCGGATGCCGACTTGAATGCTATTCACCGAATGATTCAGTATACGATGAAATGTCTGACTTTTAGTGGATATATGGTAGACTGTCCGCATTTGGAACGTGCAGGATATGGTGGGGATGGAAACTCCTCAACGATGTCTTTGCAAACGATGTACGATGTAGCTCCAACATTTGAAAACTGGGTGCAAACATGGGGAGACTCCATGCGTGAAGGAGGAAGTTTGCCGCATGTTGGTCCTAATCCGGGTGCCGGTGGCGGTGGTCCGTATTGGTGCGGCTTCTTTGTACAGGCTCCCTGGAGAACGTATATCAACTATAATGATTCCCGCTTGATTGAGAAGTATTATTCTCAAATGAAAGAGTGGTTTAAGTATGTTGATAAATATACAGTAGATGGTTTGCTGAAACGTTGGCCCGATACCAAATACCGTGACTGGTATTTGGGTGATTGGCTGGCACCCATGGGAGTAGATGCAGGTAATCAGGCTTCAGTGGATTTGGTAAGTAACTGTTTTATCAGCGAATGCTTGGGCACTATGTATAAGACAGCCTTAACATTAGGCAAAAAAGAAGAGGCGGAAGAGTTTGCTATCCGTAGAGAAAAACTCAATAAGTTGATTCATCAGACGTTCTACCGTGCGGATGAAGGGATCTATTCTACCGGCTCACAATTGGATATGTGCTATCCTATGTTGGTAGGTGTTGTACCTGATTCTTTGTACAATAAAGTGAAAGAGAATGTCGTTACGATGACCGAAGAAAAACACAAAGGACATATTGCTGTTGGTCTGGTTGGAGTACCTATTTTGACAGAATGGGCTGTTCGGAATAAACAAGTGGATTTCTTCTATCAAATGATGAAGAAGCGTGATTATCCCGGTTATCTGTATATGATTGACCATGGTGCGACAGCGACTTGGGAATATTGGAGCGGAGAACGAAGTCGTGTGCACAATTGTTACAATGGAATTGGTACTTGGTTTTATCAGGCTGTAGGAGGAATACGTCTTGACGAGGCTAAACCTGGATATCGTCACTTCTATGTCGATCCTCAAATACCAAACGGTGTGACCTGGGCAAAAGTAACGAAAGAATCACCTTATGGCACAATTGTTGTTAATTGGAAGTTGAAAGATGATAATCAGTTGAATCTTCAATTGACAGTTCCTGCCGGAACAACGGCTACAGTTTGCATCCCTAATAATGCTGTCTCATGTAAAAAGAATAAGAAGAAAGTGAGCGTTAAGGAGCAGACTGTTGATGTAGAAGCAGGGCATTATGATTTCCTATTTAATTTGAAATAGATACCCTACTAGAGTGTATTTATGATTTTCATTTCTCATATTCTCATTCATTAATCATAAATAGCAGAAAACTAATAGAATAGACTATGAGAAATGATTTCTAAGACGGCATTTCTCATAGTTTTTCCGTCAAATACCCCGTATTTTACCTTGTTTCTCATACTTGTTGGATTCATTTCTCATAGTGTTTTTCCAATCAACCTATACAAGAATAAAGAAGCAACTAGTCAACGATTATCAGGGAAGTACATATTCTTCTTGTCCCATATATTGTGGGAAGGTATTCCCTATTAACAGGGAAAAGATTCTCTTATTTTGTGGGAATAAATTCTCATAATATTAGGGAACATTTTCCCATAATATATGGGACAATCGGAACTACAGTTTATCTTCAACCTGAAAAAAGGAGAAGTATAGTATTTAACTATGAGAAATACTCTGAAATACTATGAGAATAAGGTGAATTTTAAGCTAAAATAGAAGGTGTATTATGAGAAATGCCGTCTTAGAAAGTATTTCTCATAAGCTATTTATTTGATTATTTGTTGTTTATCAGTCACCTATGAGAATATGAGAAATGAAATTTAAAAATCTTCTCTAGAGGCTGCTGAATTTTTTATTGATACATTTAAAAACGCACCGTAATAAACTAAATTATCATTTAATTTAAGTCTGTGCAGAAACAAAATTAACTTTAGGAAAATTGTCCAGTGAATGGACTTGAAGTTAATCGCCTTGATTATTATTTTTATATGATTCTTTTTAAATTTCTCTTTAGTGGTTTCTTAAATTTCAAACGTTCATAGTATAAAGTTCAATAGATATAGGTAAAAAGTTAGGATTGGTGTTTGAAATTCCACAATATTCCTCCGGTCTGTTTATTCTTCTTTTATGAGTGACCGGAGGAGTTGCTGGAAATCCTGTTTGACCAAAATGAAAATATGATATCATGAGGACTGTTTTCCAAGCTTTTGATAATGAAATTGCCAGACTAAAATCCGTTGGCGGAACTAATAACTAAAATAATATTTAAATGAGAAAAAGAATATCGTTATTGCAAATGGCTGTTTTCTTCTTTACGGCTCAGGTAGCTTGGGCAGGTAATATAAAAACAGAAAAAGTAACACTGGTAGGAAATGGAATTGTAGAATTTATCCCCGTAGGGTATGATGTTTCCCGTACGCCTTCATTAATTCTCTCCCATGAACCGGAAAAGAAAGGTGAAGTACCGGAAAACTGGAAATTAGTTCCTCAATTTACGATGACTGATGGCAAGGCAAATGCCTCATTGGATGTTCCAGCCGGAACAAGTCTGTATGGAGGTGGTGAAGTGACCGGTCCGTTGCTGCGTAATGGGCAAAAGATTAAAATGTGGAATACGGATAATGGTATGTATCGGGTTGATGGTGGCTCACGTCTGTATCAAACGCATCCGTGGGTGTTGGGTGTTCGTCCGGACGGGACAGCGTTTGGCGTATTGTTTGATAGTTTTTGGAAGGCTGAATTGATTACTAATTCAGATAAAATTGAATTTAATACTGAAGGAGCACCTTTTCGTACTTATATCATAGATCGTGAATCTCCGCAAGCTGTATTAAAAGGACTTGCCGAATTGACCGGTACTATAAGTATGCCTCCCAGATGGGCAATCGGTTATCATCAGTCTCGTTTTTCTTACGTGCCGGAAGCTAGAGTGAAAGAAGTTGCCAATACTTTTCGTGAAAAGAAGATACCGTGCGATGTAATATGGTTTGATATCAACTATATGGATGAATTCCGTGTATTCACGATTAATAACAGGGATTTTCCCGATCCGAAGCGTATGAATAAGTATCTGCATGATAATGGATTCCATTCCGTGTATATGATAGATCCAGGTGTAAAAGTGGATGATAACTATTTTGTGTATAAAACCGGAAAAGAGCAAAATGCTTTTGTTTGTGATATCTATCGTAATGAGTTTCACGGGAAAGTATGGCCGGGTGCTTGCGCATTTCCTGACTTTACCCGTCCGGAGACGCGCACTTGGTGGTCCGGACTTTATAAAGACTTTATGGCTAATGGAATAGATGGCATTTGGAATGATATGAATGAACCGTCTGTATTTGATGGTCCTGGGGGAACGATGCCGGAGAACAATATTCATTTAGGAGGAGGCAACTTACCTATTGGTAGCCATTTAATGTATCATAACGCTTATGGTCGTCTGATGGTCGAAGCTTCTTATAATGGCATGATGGCTGCTAATCCAGGCAAACGTCCATTTCTTCTTTCCCGCTCCAATATTATTGGCGGACAGCGTTATGCAGCCATGTGGACGGGCGATAACGAAGCTACTTATGAACACATGAAGCTTTCTATACCGATGTCTATTACATTGGGGTTGTCCGGTCAGCCTTTCAATGGTCCGGATATAGGTGGATTTGCTGGGAATACGACTCCCGATTTGTGGGGAAACTGGTTAGGCTTCGGTGCATTTTTCCCTTTTTCCAGAGGACATGCTTCCTGTGATACAAATAACAAGGAACCGTGGGCATTTACTAAAGATATAGAAAAGGAATCACGCATGGCATTAGAACGTCGTTACCGTTTGCTGCCTTATCTCTACACTGCTTTTCATGTGGCTCATAAAGATGGACAGCCTGTGATGGCTCCGGTTTTCTTTGCCGATCCGAAAGATGAAAGTTTGCGTGCTGAAGAGCAAGCTTTCATGTTGGGGACAGACCTGTTGATAATTCCTGCATTTGCAAAGAATCCTTCTCTACCCAAAGGAATTTGGGAAAATTTATCTTTGGTTAAAGGAGATACAAAAGGTAAATATCAGGCTAAATTAAAAGTGAGAGGGGGTTCTATTATTCCAGTAGGCAAAATAATTCAGAATGTGAATGAAAATTCATTCGACCCATTGACTTTAGTTGTTTGTCCGGATGAGGATGGCAAAGCGGAAGGCTCTCTGTATTGGGACAAAGGAGATGGATGGGGATTTCAGAAAGGAGATTATAAACAGTTAACTTTTAAAGCAGAGTTAGTAGACGGGCATCATCTTATTATAAAAGTGACAGACGATAAAGGGGAAGACCAAATTGATTTTGGAATGATAAAGGTAGAAGTATTGCATGCTGGTCATACTTATAAATCTTCTGGTGATATAGCTAAAGGCATTACAATAAACTTATAAAAAAAAGAACGAGTTATGAAAGAATACCATTATTCAGCTACTCACGACAACAATACGTAAAAAAAAGTATTGTATTGTTTAGTGGTATATATCTTGTCAATCGTCTCAATGTAAACTTAAGTCGCGAATTGGTCTCCGCTTATTAGCTTTAATTCGTTTTATTTCTATTTGTTTGATTTGTTTAATTTAAATTTATATGTTCTACTATGAAATTGTATGTGAAATCACTATTGCTGCTCCTACTTTTAGGAACCGCTGTATCTTGTAACGACAGTTTCCTCGATCAAACCCAGACTTCAGATTTGAATCGTGAAACTGTTTTTGCAGATAGTACGTATACTGCTAATTTCCTGACTGGGATTTACACCGACATCGGGTTTGATATTAACTTCAACCGTTGGACGTACCTTTTGGCTAATGGCGGTGGTCTACAAAGTGCTTGCGATGAAGCTGAATTTTATCCTTCGTCTACCATTTGGACAAATATGATGTTTGCTACTGGTACGGTGAATCCTGTAACTGTGAGTGGTGACGCATGGGAAAAATGCTATACTAACATTCGTCGGTGTAATGTCTTTCTTGCCAATGCTGATCGATCACCAATGATAGCCAGTCGAAAAGCTCAATACAAGGCGGAGGCACTTTTTCTTCGTGCCTGGTACTACTTTATTTTAATGAAACATTACGGTGGTGTGCCTATTATAGGTAATAATGTCTACGATGCTACTTCGGAGATGAAAACGACTCGTAATACATGGGCTGAATGTGTGGAATATGTTACGCATCAGTGTGATTCTATTGTTTCGTTGAATGTACTTCCTGTTCGACGGACAGGTAATGAAAACGGGCGTGCTACATCGGCAGCCGCATTGGGGCTGAAAGCGCGTGTGTGTCTTTATGCAGCTAGTCCGCTATTTAATGGTAGTGATTTCGCTCCGGCCGAAACTAAAGAGTTGGTAGGTTATCCCTCTAATGATAAAGAACGTTGGAAAACGGCAATGGATGCAGCTCGTGCAGTAATTAATTTGGGCGCGTACAAACTTTTTATCAGAAGTACAGACTTAAATGGAGCTAGTGAACCCGGTTTTGGATTTTACGTTTTATTCCAAGCTGGTGATACACGAAATGCACAGTTAATCGATGATGACGGTGAACAATACGACGGTGCTTTTGCTGGTAATATCCTTGATCGAAAATATCCTCGCGAAAGCGGACATGAAGCTGCTTATTATCCACCTAGTGGTAGTTATTCTGGTGCGCGTCATGGAGGATATATTTATAAAGACTTGGCTGATGCCTTTCCGATGATTGATGGTAAACCTATCAATGAAAGTAGTTATACATTTGATCCGTTGAATCCGGCAGAAAATCGTGATCCGCGTTTTAAGAACACTGTAATTTATGACGGTTCGTTGGTGCCTGCAGATGACTATTATGGTGCAACTACAACGGTTAATACATGGATTGGTGTAGGGCAAACAAGTGATGCTGTATATCAAGGTACTGCTACCGGCTTCTATGTACGTAAGGGATGTGATCGTTTATGTAAAGGTGGTACATGGAATCCTAGCCGTCATAATGACCCATTGATACGATATGCCGATATTTTGTTGATGTTTGCCGAAGCTGCTAATGAATATTATGGACCTGATTATGAGGAAACTATAGGTGGCCAACAATTGGGTTGCTATCCCATATTGAAACTGATTCGGAAACGGGCAGGTATTGAAGAAGGTGACGGTTGGTATGGACTTGACCCCAACATGGATCAAAAGGAAATGCGCAAAGCTATTCAAGAAGAACGTCGTATTGAATTTGCTTTCGAGGGACAACGCTTCTTTGATGTGCGCCGTTGGATGATTGCACCAACAACCGAAAGCAAAACCATGCACGGCATCGAAATTTCTCGTGCTACTGACGGAACAAAGACATGGAGAGAGTTTGATGTTCGTACTCATGTATGGCGTCCTGCTATGTACTTCTTCCCTATTCCTTATAATGAGACGGTGAAGTCCGAAGGGTTAATACAAAACCCTTATTATAACTAATACCTTGTTAATATAAATATTAAAGATATGAAACATTGCATATACTTAGTGGCAGTGACCTTATTGACCATGCTATTTATGGTTTCGTGTGATACGTTTTCCGCGCCTTTAGATCCGGATAAAAATAGGGAACAAGTAAAAGATGTATCGGGCATGTGGCAACTAACCACTGTGAGCCGTAACGGAACCGATATAACCGATGTTATGGACTTCAGCCAATTCAAAATCCACTTGAAAAAAGACGGTAACTACAGCATAGAGAACTACTTGCCGTTTGTGGTACGTCATGATGGTAAGTGGAACGTCGATGATGCTTATTTTCCATTTCACCTTTACTTTACAGAGGAAGGAACTACGTATCAAGCAAGTACAGAGATACAATTCCCTATCACCAATGGTGAGCGTAATATCATCATTACTCATAGTCCGGGATGCGTGAAAAATAGCTATACATATGTATTTAAAAAAATATCTGAAAACTAAAAAACATAGCGCTTTATGAAGAAGAAAACAACCAGTTTGCTTCAACGCAAACGACATATCGTAGCGTTATTTACTCTGTTAATAGTCTTTGTTGTGACGGGGTGTCTTTTTATAGACTCTGTCGATATCACTCAAGAGGTGGATGGACAACTGGTAGACTATGCCAAGGCAGGTACTGTAGCTACTTTTAAAATCAACGGACATATTGATGTAAATGGAGATCCTCGTAATGATAAAAGATTAGTTGTAGGATTTTGTGCCCCCAAAAGTTGGAATTTGGCACAAAATGCTAAAGTCACTTATACAGAGAATACTTTTGACCCGGATGCCGGTGAGCAAGAGATGACGTTTATCCCTTTAACCGAACAACCGTCTAATAAACCCGGACAGTCATGGTCGGCTGCTCTCATGCAGGAGTATGGTCAGGGAACAAATATTCTCGAAGATATGGAATGGGCTGCCTATTGGACAAAACCATATAATGGAGTTGCAGGACACATTGAATTTACAATCTATATCCGTGTGCCGGTAGGAACAAAAAATCTACGATTCAAGCCGGGATTCTTTATTAACAGTACAGATGATAATTTCAGTGATAGTAGTGATGCTAAAAAATATCAAGAAGGTGGATGTTTTGAAGTCGTAGAAGGCGAAGGACTTGTAACCGACTTCTGTAGTGAGCACTTCAATAAAACAACTCCGTTGACAGCATTACAAAACGACTTTATTACCTTTAGTTTTGTAGGAGGCATGGGTGAAAATAAGCTTATTGATGCTGATAATGTCTATTTTGAAGCAACAGCGATAGGTAGTGACGGACACCGTTATACTGTGAATGAGAAAAGTGCTAAAACACTGATGAAACGTGAAAATCAATATGTCAAAACATATAACATCACCTTGTGGCCGGAGGGCTTTTTTAACATTCCGGAAGGAACAGAAATTACTGATATTGAATATGCTTTTACTAATGCTGATGGTTCAATCTCGGTAACACAATCTGATGATGATTTCGTGATGTTAGGTACGCCTCTACCAGAACAGAAAGAACCATTTACGTATACATTCTATTGCGAGTGATAACCTTATACTCTACTAGATAATGAAACAGAATATGTATAAAATGATAACGACGAGCTTGCTATGTATGGCTGCCGTCGTGTTAAAGGCACAAAATACGCCGATAGATAGTGTTAGTGCAAAAAGTTCTAATTTAGGCGCGACGTCCACTATTTATACTAATGATCTGACGAAATATCAGTCGGCCACTATTCTTACCGGATTACAAGGTCGCCTGAAAGGACTTAATGTATCACCATTTCGCGGTATGATGTTGTTACGTACTGATGCCAATACTTCATCTGATATAGTAGGAGCTATTCCTAATGTAGGTGGAGGTATTTATGGAGATAATTCTGAATTTCTGATTTCTGCACGCGGACAATCACCGGTGGCTATTGTGGATGGTGTGGAGCGTGATCTTTATTCTTTAGATCCCGAGGCTATAGAATCAGTTACAATACAGAAAGATGCGCTTTCTAACATGTTTTTGGGGATGCGTAGCTCTCGTGGTACATTAATCATTACCACCAAGAATCCCGATCCGGAAGGTGGTTTTCATTTATCACTTACTGGTAAGTTTGGCATATCCAGTGCGTTGAAATCGGGGCCGAATCCCCTCTCGTCCTATCAATATGCTTACTTACTGAATGAAGCTTTGCTCAATGATGGGAAAAGTCCTTTATATAGTTATGATGATTTTGAAGCTTATCGTAATGGTACTTCTCCTTATTTGCATCCTGATGTAAACTGGAGGGATGCAATCATGAAGAACTCCACCACTTCACAAGCCTATAATTTGAATGTAACAGGGGGAGGACGAGTCGCTCAATATTTTGTGAGTTTAGGATACTACAGCGAGAACGGATTGTTTAAGACGAACGATGCGAATAGTTATAACACAAATTTCAAATATAATCGTTATTTGATTTCTTCGAAAGTCAACATTAATGTAACCGATGAATTTAAGGTAAACATGAGTTTGTTAGGACGTGTGGAAGAAGGGACACAGCCCGGAGGAATTTCCGGTACAGGATATAGTGATCTTTTAAGCAATATATGGCAGACACCCAATAATGCTTATCCCATCTTTAATCCTGACGGTAGTTATGGTGGGAATGCATCATATACGCAGAATCTCTATGCTCAAACTGTCGGTTCCGGATATATATCGAGTAATACCCGTGATGTAGTGGGGACAATTCACTTGAACTATGATTTCAATAAATTAGTAAAAGGACTTTCCGTAGGTGCAATAGGGAATATTTCTGCTCAAGTACGTAATGCTATCGTTCGTACCAAGCAAGCACAAGTATTCCAGTATGACGTAACAGAGAGTGGCACTGATGTCTATTCAATGTATGGAAATGTTAGTTCGCAAAGTAATGATTACCGTTCGGTTTCAACTTATCAATATATGTATGGAAAATTGTATGTAGATTGGGAGCGTCAGTTTGGCATGCATGGAGTGAAGGCTTCACTGTTTGGAGATACACGTTCTATTCTGAACAATTTCGACTTGCCGATGATACCATCGAACGTAGGACAGAAAGTTGAATACAATTATGATAATAAATACTTCGCTCAAGCTGCTGTAACTGAAAGTTACTATAATCGGTATGCTGAAGGACGTCGTTGGGGTACTTTTGGGGCTGTTGGTCTTGGTTGGGATATCAGTAAAGAAAAATTTATGGAACAAGCTGAATGGATTGACCAACTCAAGCTTCGTGCTACATATGGCTATACAGGTAATGGTATTGACAATGCTGGATACTATGGTTACCTGAAACGTTACGCTGTTGATACTGGATTCTGGTATTTAAATGGTACTTCTGGATCGAATGGAGGTTCGGTTTCGGAAATAACTCCTTTAGCGAACTCATTACTTACATGGGAGAAAGGTAAAAAATTCAATGTTGGTGTCGATGTGGCTTTGTTGAAGAACCGTTTGACATTTTCGGCCGATTATTACAACGATAATTATTATGATATGCTCCAATCTCGCGGAAAGAGCATTGAATTGATCGGAATTTCTTATCCTGCAGAAAATATCGGTAAGGCACGTTATTCTGGATTAGAATTGGAATTAAGTTGGATGCACCGTATTGGTAAAGTGAATTATTACGCATCGGCTAATTGGAGTATGGAACAAACTAAACGAATCTTCATGGATGAGCAATATGTACCTTATGACTATATGCGTATGACTGGCCAACCAATCGGTGCTATCTATGGATTGGTTGCTGACGGCTTCCTTAGTGCTAAAGACATTGCTGACGGATATCCTGTAATGAACGGATTCGATAATATTCAAGCAGGTGATGTGAAATATGTCGATATGAATCATGATGGTGAAATTAATGAATTTGACCGTACAGTGATTGGTGGCGATAAACCGACGTGTTATTTTGGGATTAATTTAGGCCTGGAATGGAAAGGTCTGGAAGTATCTGCATTGATACAAGGAGCCTACAACCGTGATCTCTATAATAGTGACCGGACTCTACTGGAAGGATTTCAAGTTCGCGGACAAAGTTTCGGACAGGCTTATACCAATCTGTTGGACCGTTGGACACCTGAAACAGCTGAAACCGCTACATATCCGCGATTGACTGCCGGAGGTAATATGTACAATTACGGAAATAATTGGAATTCATCTCTTTTTGTTCAGAATGGGAACTATATTCGACTCAAAAATGCTGTGGTTTCGTACAAACTGCCCGAAAGCTTCTGTCGTAATTACTTAGGTGGACTTCGTGTGAAGATATTTGTGGAAGGACAAAACCTTCTTACATGGGCAGGCACTAAGTTGCAAGATCCTGAAGTGGCTTTCACCAGCTATCCGTTGCAACGTACCATCACAACCGGAATCAATCTTAATTTCTAAAAAACTATAAATATGAAACAAAATAAATATGGTGCATGGGCTATTGGAGCATGGATGCTGCTTCTGACGGTTGTATCATGTACAGATAGTTATGAGGGTACACCGGTAAACATGTTTACGGAAGACTATCTTTTCTCGAGAACTGATTCCAACGGTGTTGTTGCCCGTCAATTTCTCAATCGCATCTATTGGTATATGCGTAACGGACATAACGGTGTGAACGGAGATTACTTGGATGCTGCCTCGGACGACGCACTCTCTGTTAACTCTGGAGACCCCGATGTTTATAAATTAGCCGTAGGCCGCTATAGTGCATCTTCTACTATACCCTCGGATATGATATGGACAGATCCTTACGGATTAATTCGCCGGGTGAATATTCTGTTAAATGGTATTGATGTGGTACCTTTCAATACTACTTATATTGACGCGCTTGGTAATGCGCGTCCGCTGAATGTATCCATGAAAGCTGAAGCCCGTTTTCTGCGTGCATATTTTTATTTCGAACTCATGAAACGTTATGGAGGAATTCCCATAATTGGCGATAAAGTATATGATTTGAACGAAAACATCGAACTGCCACGTAGTACTTTTGAGCAAACAGTGAAATATATTGTAAGTGAACTGGATGCCATTAAGGATGACCTTCGTTCGTTACCCCTGCCTGATGCTGCAGCCAATGCTCATGTGGTTACAACACAGGCTGCACAAGCACTTAAGATTCGTGTGTTACTTTATGCAGCTAGTCCGTTATTCAACGAGAAGCCTGTTGAATCAGGTAATGAACTAGTAGGATATGCTACTTATGACCGTGAACGTTGGAAAATGGCTGCCGATGCTGCTCGTTCATTTATGAATGCTTATGGAACAGACGGCGGACCTCTCGGGCTTGATCCTAACTTTAAAGATGTGTTTACTAATTGGTATGACAATACCATTCATAAAGAAATGATATTCTTCCGTGAAAATGATAGCAATACATCAATAGAAACTGCCAATGGTCCGTTGGGACTTAGCGGAGCAAAGCAAGGAAACGGTAGAACGAATCCGACACAGAATTTAGTGGATGCCTTTTTGATGAAAGATGGATACTTTATCAATGAAGAAGGTTCTGCCTATGAATATGATCCCCAGCACCCATATGACAATCGGGATCCACGTTTGGAATATACCATTATACATAACGGAACCAATTGGCTTAATAATACGATGCAAACTTGGCAAGGAGGTGCTAACAATCCTTTAGGTTCATCGTATTCGCTTACCAGCTATTATATGCGTAAATTTATGGGTAATTTTGAATCTGGCAGTGAATACCAAGCTACTTTGCATAATTGGGTCATGTTTCGCTATGCTGAAATTCTTCTGAACTTTGCCGAAGCCGAAAATGAATATCTGTCTTCTCCTTCGCAGGATGTATACGATGCTATTATCGCACTACGTAAACGTGCAGGTATTGAAGCCGGCAATGATAATTTATATGGACTTAGGGATGATATGTCTCAAGCTGATATGCGTAAAGTGATCCAAAACGAACGTCGTATTGAATTAGCTTTTGAAGAACATCGCTATTGGGATATCCGTCGTTGGCGACTTGCCGAGATGATCTATGCACAACCTGTTAAAGGAATGTTCATTACGACTTCTCTAACTGGAACTACTTATATTCCACAAGATGTATTGACGGTGGATTGGGATAATAAACGTTATCTCTATCCGATTCCTTATTCGGAAGTGATAAAAAACAAAAATATGGTTCAAAACCCTAATTGGTAATACTATGAAAAGAGTAATAATAACATTTTTATGCCTACTCTGCATTGTACAGGCATACTCCCAATCGTTTACGATAAGTGGTACTATCACCGACAGGGAATCCAACGAGCCGCTTATCGGTGCAGGAATTTTGGTGAAAGGAGTCGGAAGAGGTACCATCACTGATATGGATGGAAAATATTCGTTGGAGGTGAAACGTGGAGAAACATTGGTGTTCTCGTATGTCGGTTATCAAAGTACAGAGATAGCGATAACCAACCAACGCACGCTCAACATCAGCCTGACCGTTTCTGAAGCCAACAACTTGAATGAAGTGCTTGTGGTAGGACACGGTAGTGCTAAACGTATCACTTTGACCGGTGCAGTGAGCGGTATTCAGGCTAGCGAACTACGAAGAGTTCCGACAAGTAATTTACAGAATACATTAGCTGGTAAATTACCCGGATTCTTTAGCCAGCAACGTTCTGGTCAGCCCGGTAAAGATGCTTCCGATTTCTTTATTCGTGGTGTCAGTTCGCTCAATTCGGATGGAAACAAGCCCCTTATTATGGTGGACGATGTGGAATATTCCTATGAGCAACTTTCGCAAATCAATATCAACGAGATTGAAAGTATTTCTATCTTAAAAGATGCTTCGACTACTGCTATCTACGGTATTAAAGGGGCTAATGGTGTATTGGTAGTCAAGACCCGCCGTGGTGAAGAAGGAAAACCTGTAATACATGTACGGGCTGAAGCCGGTGGACAGATTCCGGTTCGTACTCCCAACTTCTTAGATTCATATAATACTGCCTTATTGGTCAATGAAGCGCGTGCTAACGATGGTTTGGCAAAAACATTTACTCAGCGTGACTTGGATTTGTTTCAAGACGGTTCCGATCCTTATGGACATCCTAATGTAAATTGGTATGATGAAGTCTTTAAGAAATCGGCTATGCAGTCGAATATTAATGTTGACGTATCAGGTGGTACAAAACGTTTGAAATACTTTGTATCCGGTGGATATTTTTCGCAAGGCGGTTTGGTTCGTAATTTTGATAAATCGGGGGATGATGTGAATACAGGCTATTTCTATCGTCGTTTTGACTATCGTACTAATCTGGACTTCACTGTAACTAATAATCTGACCATGCGCCTGGATTTCAGCTCGCGATTTATGAACATCAACGAACCGAGTAGCTTGAATGCTACAGGAGAAATTTATAACTTTACTGCCATGCACCCATATTCGGCACCGGTCCTTAATCCTGACGGATCCTATGCCTACCTTAGTGATGTAGATGGATATGGCCCTACGCTGAATGCCCGTTTGGCTAACGAAGGTTATACACGTACGCGCCGCAACGATAACAATATCTTGTACGGTGTGAATTGGAAAATGGACTGGCTCACTAGGGGACTATCAGCCAATGCACGTATGGCGTACTCTACTGTTGATGAAAATTTTCGAAAAGTAAGTCGTGATAAGGATGGATATCCTACTTATTATTATGATGCCACAACGGAACAATACACCATCAATCCGAATCGTAAATATGCTTATAGTAATTACGCATTGACGGCAGGAACGCATCAAGCTATAAAGAATTTAGATATTCAGGCATCGTTAAATTATGCACGTGTATTTAATGAAGCACACGATGTTAGTGCCATGTTGCTTTATAGTCGTCAAAGTCGCACAGTGGAAGATGAAGGGGAGAAAATTCCTGAAAATTTTCAAGGCTTGACTGCTACTTTAAGCTACAAGTACAAAAACAAATATTTGATAGACTTCAATGCTGCATATAACGGTACCGACCGTTTTGCAGAAGGACATCGTTATGGTGTATTTCCTGCCATTGGCGTGGGGTGGAGTATTTCTGAAGAATCTTTCTTCAAAGATAATATATCCTTTATTCAGTTACTGAAAATCAGAGCGTCTTATGGTATTGTAGGTTCAGACGTAGCAATGGGAAATCGTTACCTCTACAATCAACAATATACTGAAAATGAGAACGCTTATAATTTCGGTCAGACTGATGTGCAATCTAATTCTATTATAGAAGGTGATTTGGCTAATGATAACGTGACATGGGAAAAAGCAAAGAAATTTGATATAGGTCTCGACTTCAATGCATTCGACCGATTGTCATTTACAATTGATTTTTTCTATGATAAGCGATACGATCAGCTGGTGAAACGCAATGATATTCCTCAAATATTAGGAGTTGGAACTTCTCCTATCAATGTGGCACGAACCAGTAATAAAGGGTTTGACGGACAAATAGGATACCAGGATCGTTTTGGGGATTTCAATTTCAATACTAATTTTGTGTTCTCTTATGCCAAGAATAAGATAGAATACAATGCAGAAGCCCAGCAGCGTTACGAATGGTTGTCGGCAACGGGGCGCCCTATTGGTCAACCTTTCGGATATACTTGGATCGGATATTACACTCCTGAAGACGTTGATTTGATTCATGCCGGCGCAGCTAATGCACCAGCTATACCGAATACTGATGTGCCTATACAAGCCGGTGACCTGAAATATAAAGATTTGAATGGAGATGGCGTAATCAATGATTTCGATAAAGGTGCTATCGGCAAGCCTAATCTTCCTAATACAACATTGGGATGGACGATTGGTGGGTCGTGGAAGGGTCTTTCGTTAAGCCTGCTTTTCCAAGGTTCATTTAATTACAGCTTCTCGGTGGTTGGAACAGGTATCGAACCTTTCAAAAGCCAATTTCAGCCTTTGCACCAAAAACGTTGGACATTAGAGCGCTATTTGAACGGAGAGGCTATCGAATTTCCTCGATTGACAAGCAATCCTTCTACGGTGAATAGCGCAGAGTCGTACATGTCAGATTTTTGGCTCATTAATGCTTGGTATATCCGCTTGAAGACAATCGATCTATCGTATCAAGTACCGGTGAAGGTTCTTCCTTCGTGGCTGACTAACTTACGGGTTTATATGAATGCTTATAACATGTTTACATTTACAAGTTATGATAAATATCAGCAAGATCCGGAGATCAGTACCAACTCGGCCGGTGATGCGTATATGAATCAGCGTGTATTTAACTTTGGAGTACAACTAACATTCTAGTAAACTGATCATTTTTTAATATCAGTGAAAAGGAGATGTGTCATAATGAGAGAACATTGAAAAAGTTATCTTCTTGGTGGTTTAATTCTCTTTTTCTAAATTAATAGAAAGAGTTGCATGACGAATGATAAATAGCATTCGCTTGCAACTCTTTCTAATTAGTGGTTTTTGATTTCTAAATCGTCTTTACTCTATAAACTTTAATAGCATAATATAATGAAACGTATCTTTTTATCAGCCTTAATGGTTTCTATTATCGGTTTTGCAACAGCTGCTGCTCAAACGATTACTCCTTTTCAAAAGGGAGATCGCGTGGCTATAGTGGGTAATAGTATTACAGACGGGGGACATTATCACTCGTATATCTGGCTTTATTACATGACCCATTTCCCATATTCTGAACTGCAAATATTCAACTGTGGTGTGGGAGGAGATACAAGTGAGCATATTTTAAATCGATTGGATGATGATGTATTTGCTAAAAATCCGACAGTACTTACTCTTACTTTTGGAATGAACGACAGTGGGTATTTTGAGTACAACGGTGATAATCCTCAAACTTTTGCTGACCAACGGGTAGCTTTTGCTAAAAAGAATTTCGCAAAAATCCAAGAACGCCTTAAAGGATTGGATGATACCCGGATTGTAATGATTGGCACATCGCCCTACGATGAAATGGCGCAGATAGATAACACGCCATTCAAGAAAAAGAATGAAGCTATCAAGCGTATTATCGAATTACAAAAAGAAGCTGCCCGGCAGAATAAATGGGAGTTTTTGGATTTTAATGCCCCTATGACTGCCATTAATTCTACCGGACAACAGAAGAATCCTGCATTCACTCTTTGTGGCAGTGACCGTATTCATCCCGATAACAATGGTCACATGGTGATGGCGTATCTTTTCCTTAAAGCGCAGGGCATGGCCGGAAAGAAAGTGGCGGACATTTCTATTGATGCCAAAGCCGGAAAAGCAATTTTTACAGAGAATTGTCTAATTTCTAACGTGAAAAAAAATGGTCGTGTATTATCATTTGATTACTTGGCTAATTCATTACCTTATCCGCTTGATACTATTGCAAGAGGTTGGAATATGAAATTTCCTCAATCCGATATTAAGCAAATAATTCCTTCGTTCATGAGTGAAATGAATATGGAACAACTCTCTGTTTCGGGTCTCAAAGGTCAATATCAACTTCTTATTGATGATGAACCTATTGCCGTATTTACAGCCGAATCATTAGCTAGAGGTATAAACTTAGCTGAATGTGTTAACACTCCACAGTATCAACAAGCACTAACTATTATGGCGCTCAATGAAGAACGTTGGGAAATTGAACGCCGATTTCGAGATTATGCATGGTTGCAATACAACTTTTTCTTAAAACATGGATTACTCAATGTTAATAACCAAAAGGCGGTTAAGATTTTGTTTGAAAAAGGAATGTCGGATGGATGGGTAAGGAGTAAAGCCGATCTCTACGGGAAAATGATCCACAAAGATGTGCGCGATGCTTACTGGGCAGAAATCAAACTTCTTACCGACAGAATATATGAAATCAATAAACCTGTGATGCACAGAGTTACTCTTACTCCTATTTAAGAGTGATAAAGATTTGTTCCCATTAAACCATCTGAATTTATTCTTATCATAACTATAATCTTGTTCGTTGGCAATATTTTCAATACGGGTTATTTGATGGAATGGGATACTTTGTGCTGTATATGGAAAAATAAAGTAAATAAATAGTAATCTTAAATATCACAATTAACATGAAATCAATTCATCTTATTTTAAGTATTGTTGTAGCACTACTCACCGGAGCATGTGACGCTCAACAAGACCCCTATTACGGTAATTCAGAAGTGAAGATACCTCAAATTGATCCTGATTGGAACCTTAAGTTAATCCCTAATCGGTCAGGACAATATTGGAAAGTGTTTGTTTATAAAGATTTGAAATACAATGCCCTTTTCACCCGTTCATTAGGCTGGAATGGAGGAGATGGTGTGTTCACCACTGGATTGCCTGATGGGAATATATTTTGGTCATTTAATGATAGCTTTTACGGCGTAGTCAACGAGAATCGTTCGCGAGGCAATTGCAGTTTCCCACGTAACAGTATTATGGTACAAACACCTGGCGAGAAGGATGAGAACCTTGTTTGGTTGGCTGATTATGTGCAAACCAATGATCCTAATGCCGATAGATACTATCAAGTACGTACTCACATTCGTCATCCGAAAGCTACACTTTCGGAAGATAAAATACAAGCTGGAGAAATCGACCAGGATTATCTTTATTGGGCAGGAGATGCTACGATATACAATAATCAGATGCAAATGTTGTGGGGAGCTGTTGACAATACCGATGAAAACAACCTGATGCGTCGTTTTGGCACCTGTTTGGTAACTTACAGCTTGGAAGGAAAGCCGGGTGATGACACTTACATGAAACTTATCAGTCGCAACGACGACTTCAATGATCATACATTGGGATATGGTGATACTATGTGGGAGGATGAAGACGGACATACCTATCTTTATACAACTTCCAACTATAAAGTAGCCGTAGCACGTACTGCTACGCATGACCTTAGTAGCCAATGGGAGTACTATGTAGCTGATCCGCAAGGGAATTTCTCGTGGACAACAGAGTATCCCTCAACCCAAGATGCAGAATACTCAACGATTATCCCTTTAGAAAGTGGATGTTCCATGCCATGGGTATTTAAGAAAGGAGATACTTACTATATGATCGGGCAATCCATTTGGTTCGGACGGGATGTGTTAATGTTCCGTAGTAAACATCCTTACGGACCGTTTGTTGATCAAAAGACTCTCTTTACATTGCCGGAATTTCTTGATAAGATTGGCGAACAACGTTACCAACACGTTTATATGGTAAATATTCATCCGGCTTTGTCACGTACGGGTGAGTTGGTATTCTCTACAAACACAGACTGTTCCAGCTTCTGGGATAATTTCAATGCACCGGGAAGTGCCGATTTCTATCGTCCTTATTTCTACCGTGTATTTAATTGGGAATCAGTATATGACAATGACGCTCCGCTTGAATAAAGTATCTATGGATGATAGTTTCTAAAAAACGATAGTTTACTATTATAAATAATTGTTTGTTTCTATGCTTTTCAACTTTATTGTAGATTAAAAATCGTAAATATGTATAAGAATATTGCAATCTCTCTGTTCTTTTTCTTGGGGAGTGCTATGCTTTCTGCACAAGTGAATTTGCTCCCGATATTCTCTGATAATATGGTGTTGCAGCAACAGACACAAGCCCCTATATGGGGCAAGTCTAAACCTGATAAGAAAGTAGAAATTATTACTTCATGGGATCAGAAAAGATATACTGTCCAAGCTGATGCACAAGGGAATTGGAAGACTGAAGTCTATACCCCAGTAGCCGGAGGTCCATATACGATAACAATCTCTGACGGAAAACCTATAAAATTGAACAATGTGATGATTGGTGAAGTATGGGTGTGCTCCGGTCAATCCAACATGGAAATGCAGGTAGAAGGTTGGGGTAAAGTGATGAACTATCAACAAGAAAAAGAAGAGGCGAACAATTATCCGAATATTCGTTTCTTATTGGTAGAGAAAGCGACAAGCCCATTACCAATAAATGACATTAAAGCGGCAGGTAATGGCTGGCAGGTTTGCTCTTCCAAAAGTGTGGCAGACTTTTCGGCTGCCGGTTATTTTTTCGGACGCGATTTGCATAAGTATCAGAATGTACCGATTGGATTGATAGATACCTCTTGGGGAGGTACCTATATTGAAACATGGACGAGCAAAGATGCATTGGCAACGATGCCGGATATGCAAAAGAAACTGGATGTACTGAATAAACTTCCGATATCGAAAGAAGATAGGGAGAAGAAATTCCATTCGGATGTAGAAGACTGGAAAAAAGAGATTGAAAAGATTGATAAAGGATTTGTGAACAGTCAGGCTGTATGGGCAACTCCGGATTTTGAAGATAGCGTCTGGAAAACAATGAAAGTGCCTGGTTTGATGCAGGATCAAGGTTTGAAAGGATTCAATGGTATTGTTTGGTTTAGAAAGACAATTGATATTCCGACCGACTGGGCCGGCAAAGAACTGACATTAAATGTAGGGGTGATTGATGATAATGACTTTACTTATTTCAATGGCGTGCAAATAGGACATACTGAAGGATGGATGACACCCAGAAGCTATAAAGTGCCCAAAGAATTGGTAAAAGGTGGTAAGGCGGTGATTGCTGTGCGTGTGATGGACACAGGAGGTACGGGTGGTATAAATGGAAGTCCTGAAAGTATCTCACTCCATCGTTCTCAATCAGACGCTATACCATTGGCCGGTGATTGGAAATATCAGGTTTCCTTGAATATAAAAGATATTCCACAAATGCCTGTAAATACAGCTAATGAACCGAATATTCCTGGATTTTTATTTAATGCAATGCTGAATCCGTTGATTCCCTATAGCATAAAGGGAGCCATTTGGTATCAGGGTGAGGCTAATACAGGACAAGCATATCTGTATCGTGAGTTGATGCCATTGATGATTACCGACTGGCGGAATAGTTGGGGAACTGATTTTCCATTTTATATGGTACAACTTGCCAGTTTCACAGCTCAACAAACCGCTCCGGTGGATGCAACCTGGGCTGAATTGAGAGAGGCTCAAACACGAACATTGCATCTTGAGAATACAGGAATGGCTGTGACCATCGATATAGGTGATGCTTTTGATATTCATCCGAAAAATAAACAGGAAGTCGGCAGGCGTTTGGCATTGGCTGCGCGGGCACAGACTTATGGTGAGAAAATACCATATTCCGGTCCAATGTATGATACGTATCAGATGGAAGGTAATAAGATCCGTATTTATTTCAAACATACGGACGGTGGGTTGAAGACTGCAAATAACGAAATAATAAAAGGATTTACCATTGCCGGTGTCGATCATAAATTCCATTGGGCTGATGCTGTGATTGAGGGTAACACAATCGTAGTATCTTCGCCGGCAGTCGCTTTCCCGGTAGCAGTTAGATATGCATGGGCTGATAATCCGATCTGTAATTTGTATAATGGAGCCAATCTTCCGGCATCTCCATTCCGTACGGATGATTGGCCGGGAATCACTGCTGGCAATAAATGATTCATTCAATCTATCAGTAAAAATAGTACGTTACACATTAAAGAATAACCATGAGAAAACTAATTTATCTAGTAATCTTTCTTTTTATTTCCATAGGAATATACGCTCAAACGAAAGACTTGGTGCAATACGTCAATACGTTACAGGGCACTGATTCCCATTTTGGATTAAGCTACGGAAATACATATCCTACTACCGGTATGCCCTATGCCATGCATACGTGGTCTGCACAAACCGGAAAGAATGGAGAGGGCTGGAAGTATCAGTATGCGGTAGATGCCATCAGAGGATTCTGCCAGTCACATCAATGCAGCCCGTGGATGAGTGATTATGCCGTATATTCCTTTATGCCGATGGTGGGAGAACTAGTCGTTAATCAGGATAAACGGGTGACGAAATTTAGTCATGACAATGAAATAGCCAAGCCGCATTATTATAAAGTAACATTGAATAATGGCATTACCACCGAAATGGCACCAACTACCCGCGGCGTGCATTTGCGTTTTTCCTATCCCTCTACCGGAGACGCCTATCTGGTGATAGACGGATATACGGATATGAGTGAAATCAAAATAGATCCCGCCAAGAGACAAATATCCGGTTGGGTGAATAACCAGCGTTTTGTAAATAATTCCAAGACATTCCGCAGCTACTTCGTTGTGCAATTCGATAAAGCATTTGAAGATTACGGCGTATGGGAAAATCAGAAAGATGAAATCTTCTCTAAAAAACAGGAGGGAGCAGGCAAAGGTTATGGTGCTTATATCAAATTTAAAAAAGGCTCGAAAGTACAGGCTAAGGCAGCCTCTTCCTATATCAGTGCAGAACAGGCTGTGATTACTTTGAACGATGAACTGGGTAAAGACTCCAACCTGGAAACTACTAAAGCCCGTGGACAAAAAACATGGAATGAACTGCTGAACAGAATTCAGGTAGAGGGTGGAACAGAAGAACAAATGAAGACTTTTTATTCATGTCTGTTCCGTGCTAATCTTTTCTCACGTAAATTCTACGAACGTAAAGCGAACGGAGAACCTTATTATTACAGCCCTTACGATGGCAAAGTATATGACGGATATATGTATACCGATAATGGATTCTGGGATACTTTCCGTTCACAGTTCCCACTGACCAATATTCTTCATCCTACTATGCAAGGACGCTACATGAATGCTTTGCTTGCCGCACAGGAACAATGCGGGTGGCTACCATCCTGGTCGGCTCCCGGAGAAACGGGAGGAATGTTGGGTAATCACTCCATCTCATTATTGGCAGACGCATGGGCAAAAGGGATTCGGACTTTTGATCCGGAGAAAGCTTTGAAAGCCTACGCACACGAAGCCATGAATAAAGGTCCTTGGGGAGGCGCCAACGGACGCGGTTTCTGGAAAGAATATTTTGAACTGGGATATGTTCCTTATCCGGAATCAATGGGATCGAGTGCACAGACAATGGAATATGCATACGATGATTTCTGTGGCTACCAATTGGCTAAGATGACTGGAAACAAACATTATCAGGAAGTCTTTGCCCGTCAGATGTATAATTATAAAAACGTATTCGATCCGTCTATCGGTTTTATGCGTGGAAAAGGTGTCGATGGTAAATGGCAGGAACCGTTTGACCCGTTGGAGTGGGGTGGACCTTTCTGCGAAGGTAATGCCTGGCATTATACCTGGTCCGTATTCCATGATGTAGAAGGATTAATAGACTTGTTCGGAAGCGACCAAAGATTTACGACCAAAATGGATTCGGTATTCGCCCTTCCCGGCACTATTAAACCGGGAACTTACGGAGGAGTGATCCATGAAATGAAAGAAATGGAATTGGCGGGTATGGGACAATATGCACACGGCAATCAGCCGATTCAGCACATGCCTTATCTGTATAGCTATGCCGGCCAGCCATGGAAAACACAGTATTGGGTACGCCAGATCGTTGAAAGATTGTATAATTCCACAGAAAGAGGATATCCGGGAGACGAAGACCAAGGCGGTATGTCATCCTGGTATATCTTGAGCTCATTAGGCATTTATGCCGTTTGTCCGGGTACGGATGAGTATGTAATTGGCAGTCCGTTATTTAAGAAAGCTACTATAACGATGGAAAACGGCAATAAATTCGTGATTGAAGCAAATAACAACAATAAAGAGAATGTCTATATCCAGTCTGCTACTTTGAATGGACGTGTATTGGATAAGAATTTTATTAAATATGACGATATAGCAGACGGTGGTACGCTCCGTTTTGAAATGGGAGGGCAACCGAATAAAGAGAGATGTACGTCAAAATATGCCGCTCCTTTCTCTCTGTCGAAAGAATAAGAAAAGAAACAACGAAATACAGTATGAAAAATAAAGTTTTAACAGGTTTATTATTGGCATTGATTGGAGGGTGGGGGAGCCTCCTGGCACAGAATGCCGGGAGCAATTATGCCCGTCAGGTGAATACACTGATAGGTACAAAAGGCGTTGGTCTGACTTCGGGATATCTTTATCCCGGAGCCACCTATCCTTATGGAATGGTGCAGTTCACCCCTTCTTACTTTTCCAAACGTTCCGGATTTGTCATCAACCAATTGAGTGGCGGCGGTTGCGAACACATGGGCAACTTCCCTACTTTTCCGGTAAAAGGCAAACTGAAGATGTCTCCGGACAACATTCTCAACTATCGTATCAATATCTCTGAAGAAAAAGGACATGCCGGTTATTATGAGGCAATGGTGCAGGAAGACATCAAAGCCAAACTGACTGTGACCGAAAGAACCGGTATGGCGAATTATGAATATCCGGCAGATCAACAATATGGTACGGTCATTATCGGTGGAGGTATCTCCGCCACTCCGATCGAGCAGGCAGCCGTTGTAATCACTGCACCGAATAAGTGTGAAGGTTATGCAGAGGGTGGCAATTTCTGCGGTCTGCGTACACCGTATAAAGTCTATTTCGTTGCAGAATTTGATGTCGATGCCTTGGAATCGGGAACCTGGAAAAGAGATGAACTGAAACCGAACACCACTTTTGCCGAGGGAGAATATTCCGGAGTCTACTTTACTTTTGATGTAAGCAAGAAGAAAAATATCCAGTATAAGATTGGTGTTTCTTATGTTTCCGTAGAAAATGCACGTGAGAATCTGAAAGCAGAGAATACCGGATGGGACTTCTTACAGATTCAAAACCAGGCAGAATCCAAATGGAATGACTACTTGGGTAAGATCGAAGTAGAGGGCACTAATCCAGACCGGACCACTCAATTTTATACCCATTTGTATCGTTCGTTCATTCACCCGAATGTATGCAGTGATGTGAACGGAGAGTATATGGGAGCTGATTTCAAGGTGCATAAGTCCCGTTCTAAACACTACACCTCTTTCAGCAACTGGGATACCTATCGCACACAGATTCAATTATTGTCGATGCTCGATCCCGAAGTAGCTTCTGATATTGTGATTTCTCACCAACTGTTTGCTGAAGAAGCTGGCGGCGCTTATCCCCGTTGGGTAATGGCGAATATTGAAACCGGAGTGATGCAAGGAGATCCGACTCCTATCCTGATCTCTAATGCCTATGCTTTTGGTGCCCGTAATTATGATCCGAAGCCAATTTTCAAAATAATGAGAAAGGGAGCCGAAGAACCGGGAGCAATGTCGCAGAATGTGGAGGCGCGTCCGGGATTGAAACAGTATTTGGATAAAGGATATTATAATGCTTCCATTCAATTGGAATATACTTCTGCGGATTTTGCCATCGGACAGTTTGCATTGCACGCTGTAGGAGATGAATTTGCAAGTTGGCGTTATTTTCATTTTGCACGTTCATGGAAGAATCTGTACAATCCGGAAACCGGTTGGCTGCAATCACGCAATCCGGATGGCTCGTGGAAACCTCTGACTGAAGACTTCCGTGAATCGACCTATAAGAATTATTTCTGGATGGTGCCTTACGATATTGCCGGTCTGATTGAAATAATCGGTGGAAAAGCCGCGGCAGAGAAACGTTTGGACGAATTCTTCACCCGTCTGGATGCCGGCTACAATGATGCCTGGTTTGCTTCCGGCAATGAACCGAGTTTCCATATTCCCTGGATATACAACTGGGTGGGAACTCCCTACAAAGCACAGGAAATTATCAACCGTGTATTGAATGAACAGTATTCAAGTAAAATTGACGGTCTGCCGGGTAATGATGATTTAGGTACGATGGGTGCCTGGTATGTGTTTGCCTGTATCGGTCTTTATCCCGAAATACCGGGAATAGGAGGCTTTACTGTAAATACACCAATCTTTTCATCGGTGAAAGTTCATCTGAAGAAAGGAGATATAGTGATAAAAGGCGGTTCGGAAAAGAATATCTATATCAAATCCATGAAGTTGAATGGCAAACCGTATGATAGTACATGGATAGACTGGGATCAACTTAATAATGGTGGGACTATTGATTTTGCTACCTCGGCCAAGCCCGATGTAAAATGGGGAACTAAAGTGGTGCCTCCCTCTTTCCCTTAAAGAAATAAAGCAGGTTGGTAATAATTTTGCAAAAAGATTAGGCACGGATTACACGGATTTCACGGTTTTTAGAATGATGGGTATGTAAAGCAACAGCGTTAATCTGTGTAATCCGTGCCTATTTTATTTGAAAAACTAATTATGAAGACATATTAATCAAACAACGTAAGAATGAAAAGAAAACTACAGAACATAGCTTATCTACTGATGGCTGCCGCATTCGTTACTTCATGTGGCGAGAAGAAACAAACATCCGAATTTCCGGATTGGGCGTGGGCGGACTTCCAGCGTCCGGAAGGCGTTAATCCAATTATCTCACCTGATACTACTACTATTTTCTATTGTCCGATGAGGCAGGATTCAGTGGCATGGGAGGCGAGCGATACATTCAATCCGGCTGCCACCGTTTATGATGGAAAAGTAGTAGTGCTCTATCGGGCTGAAGATAATTCGGCAACCGGTATTGGTTCACGTACTTCCCGTTTAGGATACGCTTCTTCCGACGACGGAATAAATTTCCAACGAATGACTGTTCCCGTATTTTATCCGGCAGACGATAGCCAGAAAGAACTCGAGAATCCGGGTGGTTGCGAAGACCCGCGCATTGCCGTAACAGAAGACGGACTTTATGTAATGCATTACACACAATGGAACCGTAAACAGGCACGTTTGGCAGTGGCCACCTCACGTGACCTCCAAACTTGGGAAAAACACGGACCTGCTTTTGCCAAAGCCTATAATGGAAGATTTCTGGATGAATTCTCAAAGTCTGCCTCTATCCTGACTAAATTAGTTGACGGCAAACAAGTGATCGCCCAAATAGATGGGAAATACTGGATGTATTGGGGAGAAAAGTTTGTCAATGTAGCTACCTCCACAGACCTCGTCAACTGGGAACCAATGTTGGATGAAAACGGCGAATTCCTGAAAGTCATGATACCCCGTCCGGGTAAATTCGACAGTGACCTGACCGAATGTGGTCCTCCTGCTATCCTGACAGATAAAGGAATCCTGTTGTTTTATAACGGTAAAAACAAATCGGGTGCAGAGGGGGATACGCTTTATACAGCGAATTCCTATTGTGCCGGACAAGCCCTGTTTGATAGTAAAGACCCTACCAAACTAATCGATCGTCTGGATAAACCGTTCTATACTCCCGAATCAGACTTTGAGAAAAGCGGACAATATCCTGCCGGAACTGTATTTATCGAGGGACTTGTATTCCACAACCAGAAGTGGTTCCTCTATTATGGCTGTGCTGATTCTCGCGTGGCAGTTGCTGTATACGATTCTCTCAAAAAATAAAGAAAATGTTCATGAAGAAGATCATAATCTTTCTGTTTGGCATTTGTATTTGTAAAAAATATTAAGACATGAAAAAGATTTTTGTATTGATTGCGGCAGTTTGTATGACATATACTACTGCCTTTGCTCAAACTGTGAAACCTTTTAAAGAGGGTGAAAGAGCAGTATTTTTAGGAAACAGTATCACGGATGGCGGTCATTACCATTCGTATATCTGGTTGTATTATATGACTCGTTTTCCGAATATGCCTCTCCGCATATTGAACGGTGGTATTGGCGGAGATACGGCATACGATATGAACAAACGCTTGGATGGAGATATTTTCCCAATGAAACCCTCTGTATTGATGGTTACTTTTGGTATGAATGACTCCGGATATTTTGAATATAACGGGGATAATCCAAAAGAATTCGGTGAACAGAAATATCAGGAAAGTATCAAGAACTATCAGCAAATGGAGAAGCGTTTCAAAGATCTTCCTGATACCCGTATTGTGATGGTCGGAACTTCCCCTTATGATGAAACCGTGCAATTGAAAGAGAATGTACCGTTCAAAACAAAGAACGAAACTATCAAACGTATCGTTGAATACCAGAAAGAATCTGCAGCTAAGAACAATTGGGAATTTACGGATTTGAATGCTCCTATGGTTGCTTTGAATCAACAAAACCAACAGAAAGATCCGGCATTTACTCTTTGTGGCAGCGACCGTATTCATCCGGATAATGACGGACACATGGTGATGGCTTACCTTTTCCTGAAAGCACAAGGATTTGTGGGTAAAGAAGTAGCAGAAATGGAGATAAATGCTAATAAGAAACAGGCAGTTAAAGTAGAGAATTGTACAGTCTCAAATATCAAGAAGAACGGGAAAGATTTGAGCTTTGACTATCTGGCAGAAGCTCTTCCTTATCCTTTGGATACGATTGCCCGTGGATGGGGACAAAAAAAAGGTCAGGCAGAAGCTACGAAAGTCATTCCTTTTATGGATGAAATGAATCGTGAGGTTCTGAAAGTAACAGGTCTGAAAGGTGATTATAAATTGTTGATTGATGAGGAAGAAATTGGAATATGGAGTGGAGACGACTTGGCAAAAGGCATTAATCTAGCTGCCGAATCCAAAACTCCTCAATATCAACAGGCATTGACAGTGATGCACCTGAATGAATATCGTTGGGAGATTGAAAGAACATTCAGAGAGTATGCATGGTGTCAATTTGGCTTTTTCCAGCAGCAGGGATTGTTGTTCGCTAATGATAGAAAAGCAATTGAGATAATGGATGAAAACGTGGATAAGAATGTCTGGTTGAAAGGACGTCGCGATATGTATTCAAAGATGATGCTGGATCCTGTCCGTGAAGCTCGTGAACAGGAAATGGAAGTTCTTATCAATAAGATTTATGAGGTTAATAAACCTGTAGTAAGAAAGATTTTACTTAGAAAGATATGATGCGATAATGACGTAGAAATACGATAGAATACTCATCGTAATGAGAAAAAATACTCATACCTATGAGAATATATTTCCATTGGTATGAGTATTTTTTCTCATAGGGATAAGTATTGTTGAGAATTTGAGTTTTTAATTCTTCTTCCAGAAGTCGGAAGTGAAAAGCAATAATACAGTAAATAATTCCAAGCGTCCCAAGAGCATTAAGAAAGAAAGCAGCCATTTGGCAGCATCGGGCAATGCACTCCACGAGAAAGCCGGGCCACATGTACCGAGGCCTGGTCCCATATTGCCTATGCTTGAGATTACGGTTCCTATTGATTCCAGAAAACCGACTCCTAAGCCCATCATGACAAGCACACTGATGATAACAAGAACTACATACAAAAAGGTGAAAGCCAATACAGTAGACTGGATGGAAGGGGAAATAACTTGCTTATTTACCCGCACCGGGAGTATGGCGTTAGGGTGAAGAATATGTTTGAATTCATTTTTCACTACTTGAAACAGAATAACCATACGAATACACTTGATACCTCCTGTTGTACTGCCGGCACAAGCTCCGATAATCATCACAATGATGAGGCAGCCCCAAAGGATAGAAGGCCAAAGCATATAGTCAGCTGTGACGAATCCCGTAGAAGTTTGCAATGAAATCACTTGGAAAAGCGATTTCCGGAATGCCTCCTCTACTCCCATAGAAGAAGTCTGATGGAGCCAGATAGCAATGAATAGAGTGAAGAATGAAACACAAATAAAGTAGAACTTCAGTTCCGCATCATGTAGGAACTTCTTAATTTTCCCATTAAACATCAACAGTAGCAATGTGAAGTTAATTCCTGAAAGGAACATGAAAATGGAAATTACATAGTCTATATAAGGTGAATGGTAATATTCAATGCTGGCCTGTTTAGTAGAGAACCCACCGGTACTGGTCGTTGCAAAAGCATGACATATACTATCGAATATACTCATGCCACCACCTATTAATAAAATAATCAGTGTTCCCGTCATTCCGGCATAAATACCCCAAATCCATTTAGCAGTGATGCCAATGCGGGGATGCACTTTATCATGAGTAGGTCCACTGGCTTCTGCTGCGAATACTTGAATTCCGCCCACACCGAAAATCGGCAGAACGGCAATGGTGAAGAATACAATACCCAAACCACCTATCCATTGCGTCATAGCCCGCCAGAAAAGTATTCCGTGGGGCATTGACTCAATATTATTCAGAATAGTGGCCCCCGTACTGCTAAATCCGGACATCGTTTCAAAAAAAGCATCTGTAACATTGGGAATATATCCTCCTATATAATAAGGTAACATTCCGAAAAGGGAAAAGGTAACCCATGCTGCGCTGACGATGACATATCCATCGCGACGATTCAAGGATTTCACTGCGTCTTTCCCGACAGCAAGCAACAGAACGCCGATACAGGCTGTGACAGCAGATGAAATCAGGAAACTCTGCAAGTCATTCTCTTTATAAAAAAGAGAGACCGCTCCACAACATAACAGCATCGCTGTTTCTATCAGAAGCAGAAAGCCCAGAATCCGGAATATCATCTTTGAATTAATCATAAACTAGTATTAAGTATCAGGTATTAAGTATCAGGTATTAAGTATTAGTCGGTGAAAATGGGTTGCCACGGTTAATACTTAATACCTGATACTTAATACTTAATTAAAGAACTTCTCAATCTTTTTAATCATCATACTCAAACAGAATACGACTACATGGTCGCCGGGACGGATTTGTGTATCACCCGTCACCAAGATACCTTCTCCGTTGCGGATCATTCCTCCGATGGTAGTTCCCTTCGGGAGTCCCAGGTCTTTAATCAGGTGTTTGGTGATTTTAGCACCTTCCGGTACAGTGAATTCAGCAACGTCCGCATTGGCAAAAGTAAGACATTTCACATTAGACACGTCGGCATCCAACATCATTTGGTAGATATGGCTGGCAGCAATCATTTTTTTATTGATAACAGTACCGATGTCAAGACTTTCCGCCATACCTATATAGTCGATATTCTCTACTTCTGCCACCGTCTTTTCCACTCCCATACGTTTAGCGGCGAGACAGGCTAGAATATTTGTTTCCGAGTTACCGGTCAGAGCTACAAATGCTTCGGTATTCTTTAGTCCCTCTTCGATGAGCAAATCCATGTCTCGGCCATCTCCGTTGATAATCATTGTCTTATCATCCAGTAACTCTGTCAGGCGGTTACAACGGTTCAGGTCATTATCCACTATTTTCACCTGCATATAGTCCGGCACATATTGTGCGGTACGGACTGCGATGCGGCTTCCCCCCATAATCATCACATTGCGTACGTCGGCATAATCTTCCTTGCCGGCTATCTTACGAATATAAGGAATATACTTGCGGGTAGTGGTGAAATAAACAATATCATGCAATTTAACGACATCGTCTCCGCGGGGAATAATCGTTTCCGTTCCGCGTTTGATGGCTACTACGTGATAAGGTATGTTAGGACCGCCTAGCTGATGCAGCGGTATATTCAGGATTTCAGCCTTTTCGCGCATCTTCGTACCAATCAGAACCAGAGAACCTCCACAGAACTCCCACCATTGGCGTACCCAGCTCATACGCATGGAAGATACGATTTCTTTGGCAGCCAGCATTTCCGGGTAAATCAGCGAATCTACTCCCAGCTTCTGGAAAAACTCTTTATTTTTGGGCAGAAGATATTCGTAATTGTCGATACGTGCCACTGTCTTTTTAGCTCCCAGATTGGTAGCCAACATACAGGCGGTCATGTTACGGCTTTCGTCCGGTGTGACTGCGATAAACAGGTCGGCTTCTTTGACGCCCACTTCTTTCAATCCGGAGATGGAAGAAGGAGAAGCGGCAACAGTCAGCAAGTCAAAATTGGCACTAAGAGCACTTAGTTTCTCTTCGTCATCATCCATCAAGATGATATCTTGCTTCTCGCGCGATAACAGCTTGGCCAAATGGGTGCCTACGTTGCCGGCACCGGCAATAATAATCTTCATGTCAATTGATAAATTCTTTTATTTTAGTCAGAATCCCTTCTTCATCCATGCCGCACAGTTGATACAGTTCGGCCACTGAACCATGCTCTACAAATATATTAGGGATACCGATACGCTTCACGGTTGGTTTGTATTCGTTGTCTGCCATAAATTCAAGGATAGCACTACCCATTCCGCCTTTGATAATCCCGTCTTCGATAGTCAGCACACGTTGAAATTTACGTCCTACCTCATGTAACAGCTCTTCGTCCAGTGGTTTTAGGAAACGCAAATCGTAATGGGCGATAGACAGACCGAAATCAGCTTCTGCCCGGGTGATGGCACGGGCGGCTATGTTTCCTATCGGTCCGATAGTGATAACCGCAAGGTCGTTACCTTCTTTCAGTTTTCGTCCTTTTCCCACCGGAATCTCTTCCAGCGGACACTTCCAATCCACTAATACACCGCGTCCGCGAGGATAACGGATCACGAACGGACCCTTGTCCGGCAATTGTGCCGTATACATCAGGCGACGTAATTCATGTTCGTCCATGGGCGAACTGATCGTCAGATTGGGGATCGGACGCAAACATGCCATATCAAAAGCTCCGTGATGAGTGGGACCGTCTTCGCCAACCAAGCCGGCGCGGTCGAGGCACAAAACAACAGGGAGATTCTGAATCGCTACGTCATGAATGATATTATCATGCGCCCGTTGCATAAAAGAAGAATAGATATTGCAGAATGGTTGCAATCCGTCTTTGGCCATCCCACCGGAGAAAGTAACCGCATGTCCTTCGGCAATGCCTACATCAAACGCGCGTTTGGGCATTTTCTCCATCAGTATGTTCATTGAACAGCCGCTAGGCATGGCAGGAGTAACACCGACAATCTTCGGATTGGCTTCGGCAAGCTCTACCAATGTATTTCCGAATACATCCTGGAAAAGCGGAGGCATTCCTTCAGTGTTAGCAATGAAACGTTCACCGGTGACCGGATCGAATTTGCCGGGAGCATGCCATTCGGTAGCGTGCTTCTCTGCCGGTCCGAATCCTTTTCCTTTGATAGTATGCAGATGCAGGATTTTAGGTCCTTGCATATCTTTGATGTCGCGCAATACTCTTGCCAGATTCTTTACGTCGTGTCCGTCTATCGGACCGAAGTAACGGATATTCATCCCTTCGAAAATATTCTGTTGCTGTGCAGCCATTGATTTCAGGCTGTTCCCGAAACGTATGAGCGCTTTGCGACGTTCTTCGTTTAGGATGCCGAGTTTGAACAGCATGCGCGAGAGCTTGAAACGTAGCTGATTATAGCGGTTGGAAGTTGTCAGGTTGAAGAGATATTGCTTCATGCCTCCTACACTACGGTCAATGGCCATGTCATTGTCATTCAGGATAATGAGCAGGTTGTTCGACGTGGAAGATGCATTGTTCAGTCCTTCAAAAGCCAGTCCGCCACTCATGGAACCGTCGCCGATGATGGCTACTACATGGCGTTTGGCATCTCCTTTTCTGGCGGCTGCGACAGCCATACCGAGAGCTGCAGAAATAGAATTGGAAGCATGTCCGCACGTGAAAGTATCATATTCGCTTTCTTCCGGAGACGGGAAAGGGCGGATTCCTCCGAGTTTCCTGTTCGTAGAAAAGGCTTCACGGCGTCCTGTCAGTATTTTGTGGCCGTATGCCTGATGTCCCACGTCCCATACAATACGGTCATAAGGTGTATTGTAGACGTAGTGTAAAGCTACGGTCAGCTCCACTGTTCCCAGACTGGCAGCAAAATGCCCCGGGTTGCAGCAGAGTTCTTTAATAATGTCTTGCCTTAGTTCACTACATACCTCCGGCAGTTGCTCCACGTCTAGTTTTCGCAGGTCTTCAGGATAATTGATAGTGTTTAGCAAGTTATATATCGGTTCATTCTTCATGATTCGAGGAAATTTAGTGCAAAAATACGAAAAGAAAGTATATTCGGCCTCCTTTTTTTTATAAAATCTTATTCGGCATAGAGACGTATCTGTTTTTCCGTACCCCCTAAGATTATTGAATCGTGAGGAAAAAGAGGTAGGAAATTGTTTTTTGATTACTTTTGCATATGAAACGTAATGAAATGATGGAAAATCGTATGAACTTTCAAACATCTGTAGAATTGCCTGCCGGGATGCCGCCTGTCAGTCATGCAGATCGTATTCTTCTGATGGGCTCCTGTTTTGCGGAAAATATCGGGAGACAATTAACAGATGCCGGGTTTCAGCTGGATCTGAATCCTTTTGGTATCCTTTATAATCCTTTGTCCATCTCATCCGCTTTGAGAGAGATTATAGGAAATAAAGAATATACCAGTCAGGATTTGTTTGCCTACAAAGACTTATGGCATAGTCCGATGCATCACGGCTCTTTTTCAGCTTTTACGCCCGAAGAAACATTGCATACCATAAATGCCCGTCTTCATCACGCCCATCAAAGACTGCCGGAATTGAACTGGCTAATGGTAACTCTGGGCACTGCCTACGTCTATAAACAAAAAGAAAGTGGACAAGTGGTAGCCAACTGCCATCAACTGCCGGAAAACCACTTCTTACGTTACCGGCTTACTGTTGAAGAAATTGTAGAAGATTATACAGTGCTCATCACCGGGATGACAGTCTGCAATCCGGAATTAAAATGGCTGTTTACAGTCAGCCCGATCCGTCATATACGCGACGGGATGCACGCCAATCAATTAAGCAAATCTACCTTGTTGCTCGCCATCGACCGGTTGCAGCAACTGTTCCCGGAACGAGTGTTCTACTTCCCCTCTTATGAGATCATATTGGACGAATTGCGTGATTATCGCTTTTATGCTGACGATATGCTGCATCCGTCTCCTCTGGCGATTCGTTACCTGTGGGAGCGCTTCTCCGAAACCTTCTTTTCCACTGAAACAAAGCAGGTTATCATGGCAGTGCAAGACATCCGCCGTGACTTGGCACATAAACCCTTTCACCCCGAGTCAGAGGCGTATCAACGCTTTTTAGGACAAATAGTGTTAAAAATAGAACGACTTATCGGAAAATACCCGTACTTAGATTTTCAAAAAGAAACAGAACTATGTCATATGCGATTGAATCCATAGCCCAAAGTATCGGTGCCCGCCGTATAGGCAAACATAAAGCGACTATTGATTGGCTGTTAACAGACAGCCGCTCTTTGAGTTTTCCGGAAGAAACTCTCTTTTTTGCTTTAACTACCAAACGAAATAGCGGAGTCCGTTATATTCCCGAATTATACGACCGGGGCGTACGCAATTTTGTAATAACAGAAGAAGACTTTAAATTAATAGAGAATGGAGATTTGAAAATGGAGAAATCTGGGCAGGATGATGATGCGCAGCCAATTCTCAATTCTCAACTCTCAACTCTCAATTTCCTTATCGTTCCCAATCCTCTGAAAGCTTTGCAGAAGCTTGCCGAAGCGCATCGTGATAAATTTAAAATCCCTGTGATCGGTATCACCGGAAGCAATGGAAAAACCATTGTGAAAGAGTGGTTGCACCAGTTACTTAGTCCGGATCGTTGTATCGTCCGTTCTCCGCGTAGCTATAATTCGCAGATCGGAGTTCCTCTTTCTGTATGGCAGCTTTCAGAAGAAGCAGAACTGGGTATTTTCGAAGCCGGCATCTCCGAAATGGGAGAGATGGGAGCCTTGAAACGAATGATAAAGCCTACCATTGGTATTCTGACCAATATCGGCGGTGCCCATCAGGAAAACTTCTTCTCATTGCAAGAGAAATGCATGGAGAAGCTGACGCTTTTCAAAGACTGCGATGTAGTGATTTACAACGGCGATAACGAATTAATCAGTAATTGTGTCGCAAAATCAATGCTGACTGCACGTGAAATAGCCTGGAGCCGTAGGGATATTGAACGTCCGTTGTATATCAGCCGTGTAATCAAGAAAGAAGATCATACCGTTATATCCTATCGTTATCTGGAAATGGATAATACATTCTGTATTCCTTTCATCGATGACGCTTCCATTGAAAATGTGCTGAATTGCCTGGCAGCTTGTCTTTACCTGATGACACCTGCCGACCAGATCACCGAACGGATGGCCCGTCTCGAACCGATTGCCATGCGTCTGGAAGTGAAAGAAGGAAAGAATAACTGCGTATTGATTAATGATAGTTATAATTCAGACCTGGCATCATTGGATATTGCACTCGACTTTCTGGTACGTCGTTCGGAAAAGAAAGGCTTGAAGCGGACACTGATTCTGTCGGATATACTGGAAACCGGCCAAAGTACCGCTACGCTCTACCGGCGTGTAGCACAGTTGGTGCAGAGTAAAGGAATAAATAAACTGATTGGTGTAGGGCAGGAAATATCCTCCTGTTCCGCTCGTTTTGATGATGATCTCGAACGCTACTTCTTTCCTAACACAGAAGCACTTCTTACGTCCGGCATACTCAAATCACTTCATTCGGAAGTAATTCTGGTAAAAGGTTCGCGCGTGTTCAACTTTGATTTGGTATCCGAAGAGCTTGAATTGAAGGTACATGAAACCATCCTTGAAGTAAACCTCGGAGCGATGGTCGCCAATCTGAACTATTACCGTTCCATGCTTCGCCATCCGGAAACAAAAGTGATCTGTATGGTGAAAGCATTCGCTTACGGAGCCGGTTCGTACGAAATAGCCAAGAGCCTGCAGGAACACCATGTCGATTATCTGGCTGTGGCCGTGGCTGACGAAGGTTCAGAACTTCGCAAAGCAGGTATTACCGCCTCTATTATAATCATGGATCCGGAGCTTACAGCATTTAAAACCATGTTCGATTATAAGCTGGAACCGGAAGTCTATAATTTCCATCTGCTCGATGCGCTCATCAAAGCGGCAGAAAAAGAAGGAATCACCAACTTCCCGATTCATGTGAAACTGGATACAGGTATGCATCGCTTGGGCTTTGCGGTAGAGGATATACCATTGCTCATTCGTCGTCTGAAGAATCAGAGTGCAGTGATCCCTCGTTCGGTATTCTCTCATTTTGTAGGAAGTGATTCGCCGCAGTTCGACACTTTCACTCGTGAACAGATTGAATTGTTCGAGAAAGGTTCGCAGGAATTGCAGGCCGCTTTCTCTCACAAGATTCTCCGTCACATCTGCAATACGGCAGGAATCGAACGTTTCCCCGATGCACAGTTTGATATGGTACGTTTGGGAATCGGACTTTATGGAGTTAGCCCGATAGACAATTCGATTATACATAATGTGAGCACGCTCAAGACTACCATTCTTCAAATCCGGGATGTTCCCCAGGAAGATACGGTGGGATATAGCCGGATGGGACATCTGGTACGCCCTTCGCGTATTGCAGCTATTCCTATCGGCTATGCGGATGGATTAAACCGTCATTTGGGACGTGGCAATGCCTATTGCCTGGTGAACGGAAAGAAAGCTCCTTATGTGGGTAATATCTGCATGGATGTGTGCATGATAGATGTAACGGACATTGACTGTCGGGAAGGCGATCAGGCCATCATTTTCGGTGATGATCTTCCGATTACGGTTTTGTCCGATACGCTGGATACAATCCCTTACGAAGTGTTGACAAGTATATCGACACGAGTGAAACGGGTATATTATCAAGATTAATTCACCACAGAGGACACGGAGCTTTTTCAAAGATACAAATCAGATACTGAAGATACTGACAGCGTATCATGAAAAAAGGACTCTGTGCCCTCTGTGTCCTCTGTGGTGAATAAAAATCTGTGTTAATCCATGTAACCTGTAGTGAAAATGATTATATTTGCAGCAACTATTAAAAACCTCTTTATCAAATAAACTTATGACAAACTTATTATTGTTAGGCTTTTTGCCTAGTGGGTCCGAATGGATTATTATCGCTTTGGTTATCCTTCTTCTTTTTGGTGGAAAGAAAATACCTGAACTGATGCGCGGATTAGGCAAAGGCGTGAAGAGCTTCAAAGACGGTGTGAACGAAGCAAAAGATGAAATAAACAAGGCAAAAGAAGATCTGGATAAACCTGCCGACACAGGTAAGTAAAGCAAGTACGGATGGCAGAAATGACCTTTTGGGATCATTTGGATGAACTGCGTAAGGTACTTTTTCGGGTGATCGGAATTTGGTTTGTTTTGGCGGTAGGCTACTTCATTGCTATGCCCTATCTTTTCGATCATGTGATATTGGCACCTTGCCACAATGATTTCATATTCTACGATTTATTACGGCATATCGGGAAGACATTTGATTTGACCGATGATTTTTTTACACAACAGTTTTATGTGAAGCTAGTCAATATCAACTTGGCTGCTCCATTTTTTATTCACATGTCGACAGCATTCTGGATGTCGGTTGTGACAGCTATGCCTTATCTCTTCTTTGAAATATGGCGTTTCATTAATCCCGCTCTTTATCCGAATGAGAGAAAAGGAGTACGTAAAGCATTGACTATTGGAACGCTGATGTTCTTCATCGGTGTTCTGCTGGGGTACTTTATGGTTTATCCATTGACACTTCGTTTCCTGTCTACTTATCAGTTGAGCTCGGAAGTGGAGAATATCTTGTCACTCAATTCCTATATAGATAATTTTATGATGCTGATTCTCTGCATGGGATTGGCTTTTGAACTTCCATTGGTTACATGGCTGCTTTCTTTGATGGGAGTGGTGAACAAGTCCTTCCTGCGGAAATACCGCCGTCATGCGGTGGTTGTTATCGTGATAGCAGCAGCTATTATTACTCCGACAGGCGACCCTTTCACTTTAAGTGTCGTAGCTATTCCACTTTATCTGTTGTACGAGATGAGTATTTTGATGATAAAAGACAAGAAGAAAACCGAAGAGGAAGTAGAAGATGAAGCTGGAGATGACGTTGCCCTGTCCGAAGAGTGAAGCGATAGAATCTTATGAATTACTTTTAGCAGTTTGCCGGGCAGAAGACGCCTACCTTGCCGTAGGATATAAGCAAATGCGTGACTTGCTGGAACGCATTTGTCGCGCGCAAATGCAAAACGAAAGTTTACAGATGACCGATCTTTCCGCACGAATTAGTTTTGTGTCGGCTAAGGTGGGTCTTTCTGTTGCCGAGCAGAATCGGCTGCATACCTTCCGGTTAACTTCAAATGCTATCCTGAACCGTCAACAAGAGCCCAATCGGGAACAACTCTTGCGGGATGCGAAAACTCTGGCTTTCTTTATCCGTAAACTCTTGGAAGAAGATATTCCTCCGAAACTATATCGGTTGCTTCCCCGTGCGGATGCCACCTATTTGGTTGCGCCTCCTGCCCGCGAACGGGTACAGCGGATGCGTGTCTGTTTCCAGTATGCCGACGAACAATATCTGTATGTGACTCCCTTGGAGGAAGTTTCGGAGCAACCATACCTTGTCCGTTATAATGTTCCCCAGATCAATGAAGAGTTTGCAGAAACGTGCAAGCTGCTTTGGCGTCATGCGCAAGTCAACTTATTGGATGTAGCCATCGATGAAGCTGGAATCCTGACCCCTTCTTTTATCGTACTCGAACCGGATTACTTGCTCGACATCAGTTCCCTTGCCGAGTGTTTCCGTGACTACGGACACCATCCGGCCAACTATTTTCTTTCCCGTCTTCAACCGATCGAAAATGCCCGTCCTTTATTATTGGGAAATATAGCCAACCTTTTTCTGGACGAATGGATTCATGCAAAGAGCGAAGAGATAGACTATCGTACCTGTATGCAGAAAGCCTTCCGGCGTTATCCTATTGAACTGGCCGCCTGTTCCGATTTACGAGACAAGGAGAAAGAACGCCAATTCTTTGAAGACTGCAAATTGCACTTCGATCATATTCGTGAAACAGTAAATGACACCTTTCATGCAGCCGGCTATGAGCTTGACAAAACAGATGCCGTGCTCGAACCATCTTATATCTGTGAGGCACTCGGACTTCAGGGACGTCTTGACTATATGCAGCGGGATATGTCTTCTTTCATCGAAATGAAATCCGGTAAAGCGGACGAGTATGCTATCCGGGGCAAGGTAGAACCGAAAGAGAATAATAAGGTACAGATGTTGCTTTATCAGGCGGTATTGCAATATTCGATGGGAATGGATCACCGGAAAGTGAAGGCTTATTTGCTTTATACCCGCTATCCGCTTCTTTACCCTTCCCGTCCTTCGTGGGCGATGGTACGCCGGGTAATTGATTTGCGTAACCGGATTGTAGCTGATGAATATGGCATCCAATTACGAAACAGCTTGGAGTATACGTCACAAAAACTGGAAGAAATCAATGCTTCCACCTTGAATGAACGAGGCTTGAAAGGGCGTTTCTGGGAAACATACCTGCGTCCTTCTATTGATAACTTTCAATCGAAGTTGAAAGCTCTTTCCGCATTGGAAAAGAATTACTTCTATGCGGTGTACAACTTTATAACAAAGGAACTTTATACCTCAAAATCCGGTGATGTGGATTATGAAGGACGTACAGGGGCAGCTTCTTTGTGGCTCTCTACATTGGCGGAGAAATGTGAGGCCGGAGAAATCATTTATGATTTGAAAATAAAGGAGAATCATGCTGCTGATGAACATAAAGCCGGACTTACTTTTTCTTTTTTTCAAAAGAAAAAAGCAGGGGATGCTTTGACAAATAAGATCCCCGTAACTGGGACTACCGGAAGTGATATTACTGAAAATGAAGTCTCTGAAAGTAATATAATCGGAAATAGAGCTCTTGAAAGTGAAACTTTTCTTCCTAATTTCCGTCAAGGAGATGCTATTATCCTTTATGAACGGAATTGCGATGCAGATAATGTCACCAATAAAATGGTTTTCAAAGGCAATATTGAGTACCTGACAGAAAACGAAATAGGCATTCGGTTACGTGCTACCCAGCAGAATCCATCCGTGCTTCCTGCCGAAAGCCTCTATGCGATAGAACATGATATCATGGATACTACATTCCGTTCCATGTATCAGGGCTTGTATGCCTATCTTTCCGCCACACAGGAACGTCGGGATTTGTTGTTATCGCAGCGTTCTCCGAGGTTTGATGAATCATTGGATTCTCTCATTTCCTGTTCGAAGGATGATTTTACACGAGTTGCTTTGAAAGCAAAAGCCGCACAGGATTATTTCCTTCTTATCGGACCTCCGGGAACGGGCAAGACTTCGTGCGCCTTGAAGAAAATGGTAGAAACCTTTCATGCAGACAAGGATGCGCAGATTCTTTTGCTTTCCTATACCAACCGGGCGGTTGATGAGATATGCAAGTCGTTGGCTTCCATTGCCCCGGCAGTTGATTTTATCCGGGTGGGAAGCGAATTATCCTGTGATGAAGCCTATCGCGAGCATCTGATTGAAAATGAGTTATCTTCTTGCAACCGTCGTTCAGAGGTCTACGAGCGTATTCGGAGTTGCCGGATTATCGTAGGGACCGTAGCGGCTATTTCCGGTAAACCGGAACTGTTTCGTCTGAAACACTTTGATGTGGCTATCATTGATGAGGCTACTCAAATATTGGAGCCGCAGTTACTGGGTATTCTTTGTGCCCGTGGAGAAGACGGGAAAAATGCAATTGATAAGTTTGTATTGATTGGAGATCATAAGCAACTGCCTGCCGTTGTTCTGCAAAACACCGAACAGGCGGCAATCTATGATGAATCATTACTGTCTATCGGGTTGAGTAATCTGAAAGATTCTTTGTTTGAACGTCTTTACCGGAGCTGTACGGCAGCCTGTTCATCGTCCGTTATTCAGCGTTCCTATGATATGCTTTGTCGTCAGGGACGTATGCATCCGGAGGTTGCCTTATTCGCCAATCGTACTTTTTACGGAGGTCGTCTGATTTCTGTCGGACTACCTCATCAAATAGAGGACTCGGACACGATCTGCCGTTTGGCCTTTTATCCTTCTGTACCGGAGAAAGCAGGAGCGTCTGCCAAAATCAACTATTCGGAAGCACGTATCGTTGCAGATTTAGCCGTTCGCATTTATGAACACCATCAGTCGGATTTTGACGAATCCCGTACCTTAGGAATCATTACTCCTTATCGGAGTCAGATAGCATTGATAAAAAAAGAAATAGAATCAGTAGGTATTCCGGTTCTGAATCGCATTCTGGTTGACACCGTGGAGCGGTTTCAGGGAAGCGAGCGTGATGTAATAATCTATTCCTTCTGTGTCAACTACCCTTATCAATTAAAATTTCTATCCAATCTGACGGAAGAAGAGGGTGTTTTGATTGACCGGAAACTGAATGTTGCCTTAACCCGTGCGAGGAAACAGATGTTCATCACAGGAGTTCCCGAACTCTTGGAACGTAATCCACTCTACAAAAGTTTATTAAAATTAATAGAAGGCTCCTGAAAAATTGCATCATTTTGCAGATGTTAGTTTTTATTCTCTCTTTATGCAATTCATTAACACCTCTATATTGAACAAACGCCTATATTTGCAACACGTTTTTTTCATAGAGATTTAGATTTAAGGTTAGAAGAATTGTGGAAGTCGTGAGACTTCCCTTTTTTTCATCTTAACGTTTACTATACTTCATTATAGGAATGCAAAAACACTGTTTTAAGTGTTACGTTTAAATATTTTGCAGGAGGATGATGCAGGATAAGTAAACCTAAAAAGCCTTCTTCGTGAGAAGAGGCTTTTTTATTTTTTTCATTTTTTGAATAATTGGTTAAAAAACAAAAGAGTAATCCGGCGACGGATTACTCTTTTGTTTTTATGGATAGTATCTATTGATATGGAATTAATCCAATACGATAGGTTTGTATTTCGGAACTAATGCTTTCATGATGATCCAACCCAGCAAGTAAGCTACTGCACACACGCAGAAAATAATGAAATATCCGGCCGGTTTACCTTCAAAGCCCATGAATGTCATGGCAGGGTGTACGAATTGCGCTCCCTGTTCCAGCAACTCTTTCGTCATTTCTACTTCTTTACCGTCAACCATCGTTGTTCCGGAAGCATATACGAATAAGTTACCTGCTACTTTCTGAAGAATCATGGAGCCGAAACCACCTGCCATACCACCAATACCAGTGATACTTGCGATAGCTGTTCTTGGGAACATATCACCTACAGTAGAGAAGATATTAGCCGACCAGGACTGGTGAGCAGCGCCACCGATACCGATCAAAATAACCGGGAACCATGGAGAAACCGTGCCTAACGGCTGTGCCAACAATACAACCAATGGGAAGAAGGCGAAGATCAACATCGCTTTCATACGGGCTGCATACGGATTCATACCTGTTTTGTTGATAAAGATAGTAGGCAATTTACCACCGTAGATAGACAACATTGTTACTGCATAAAGCGTAAAAATCAATGCCATACCTAGTGGATCGGAAGTTTTGATACCGAATTGAGTATTCAGGTAAGACGGAGTCCAGAAAAGGAAGAACCACCATACGCCGTCAGTGGTAAACTTACCAAAGATGAAAGCCCATGTCTGCTTGTAGCTGAAGCATTGCCAGAATTTCATTCTCTTTTCATCTTTTTCGTCTGCCATCGGCGCACTACCAGCTTCGCGCTGGTCTTGTTCGATATAGTCAAGCTCTGCCTGGTTAACGTGTTTGCTTTTCGACGGAGCATCGTACATGAATACCCAGAATCCCATCCAGATGAAACCAAGTCCACCAATTACGATAAACGCCATTTCCCAACCGAACATTTTTGCCAGAATAGGAATGGTAAGAGGAGCGATCAATGCACCGATAGAAGCACCGGCGTTGAAGATAGAAGTAGCGTAAGCACGGTCTTTCTTAGGGAAATACTCTGCAGTTACTTTAATTGCAGCGGGGAAGTTACCGGCTTCTCCCAAAGCGAGGATACAGCGGGCAGCAAGGAAGCAGTACATACTGACAGTAGCAATGGTGACTACCACATCTCCTGTGGCACCTGCCAGTTCTGCTGCGCTATGCAGACCTACCTGTGCTTCTGTGATAACGCCACAAACGGCATGAAGACAAGCACCTGCCGACCAGACACCGATGGCCCATAAAAATCCTTTTTTAGTTCCCATCCAATCGACAAAGCGACCGGCAAACAGCATACATATAGCGTATACAATGGAGAAAACAGAAGTAATAGTACCGTAGTGAGATTCGTCCCAGTGGAATTCCGGTTTGATAAATTCGTCCCACGTCAATGAGAGAACCTGACGGTCGAGATAGTTAACTGTAGTAGCAAAAAATAGCATAGCACAGATGGTCCACCTGTAGTTTGTCATCTTTTCGCCTGTTTTTTGAAATGCATTCATGATAATGGATTTAAATAGATTTTGTTTCGTTGACAAAGGTCGGCATTTCGACTGAATTTTATTTGTAAAAATTGGTCAAAATCATGTATTATTCGTTGCATTATATATGGATTTTGTTACATCTTATTATATAATAGGTAACGAAGTGTTTGTTCTTTGGGGGAAGAATATGTAAAATCCGGAAAACTTCACCCCTTTCTCCTGCGAGAGAAAAGAATGAAGTTTTTCGGATCATTGATTATATGTATGAATAGGAATACGCAACGGTTAGCGCATTTCTGTATATTTGATCTTGTCCATGTCTCCATAGTCGAGGTTTTCACCAGCCATACCCCAAATAAACATATAGTTACTTGTTCCGGCAGCAGCATGGATAGACCATTCCGGTGACATGATAGCCTGCTCGTTCTGCATCCATACGATACGTTCTTCTTGAGGTTCGCCCATGAAGTGGCAGATAGCATTGCCCTCCGGTACGTTGAAATAGAAGTATGCTTCCACACGACGGGAGTGAGTGTGTGCCGGCATCGTGTTCCATACGCTACCCGGTTTCAATTCCGTCAATCCCATCTGCAATTGGCAAGGACCTTCTTCAAGTACATTGTTGACAATCAACTGGTTGATAACGCGGTCATTACTTTCTTCCATCTTTCCGGCAGCGAATGAATTAGCTTTCAGGGAGCCTTTGCGTCCGTCAATAGTGATCAGTTGAGTTTTGTACTCTTTGTGAGCAGTCGCCGAGTTGATGTAGAACTTGGCAGGATTGCTGGAATCTTTGCTCTTGAAAGTCACTTTCTGCTTGCCTCTACCTACGTACAAGGCATCTTTGAATTTCAGCGTGTATTCTTTACCGTCTACAGTTACAATACCTTCGCCACCGATGTTGATAACACCCAGTTCACGGCGTTCGAGGAAAAATTTAGCTTTCAGCGGATCGATTGTTTCCAGAACCAGTTCTTTGGTTGCAGGTACTGCACCGCCAAAGATCAGACGGTCGTACATCGAATAAGTAAGGTTGATTTCATTCGGAACCATTACTTTTTCCATCAGGAAGCTACTACGCAAGCGGTTTGTATCATACGTTTTCACGTCTTGCGGACTGCAAGCCACTTGCATCTTGTAATTCACCTGGGCAGAAGCAGACATCGCTGCGATACCCAACATCATTGCAATTGCTAATTTTTTCATCATCTTTTCTTTATAGGATTTATATTATTCTTTATTGGTTGATGCATTTTTCGCGTCATTCCGGGTCATGCGGATACGGTTGTAAACAGCCATACCGAGTGCCAGCGCGACAAGGATAGCCGGACCGATAATCTTCAGACTGTAAGTCAAGTGAAAGATACCCCAGCAGAAGAGGCTGGAAGCGAAATCGAGTGCTCCACCTTCGAAACCGGCGGGAATATTCACTGTCGGGTCACCCGTTGCAGCATATACATCTTTGGCAGCCAGCGTGAAGAAACCTGCTAGTCCTGTGACGAAATACAGTCCGACTGTTAAAGCTACCAGACCGATAATGAATGATTTCACTACGTTACCTTTTGTAATAGGCAGAATCATCGGGAATAAGTAGAACATACCTGCCAGAGAAGCCAACGGTAAGAAACGGTTGCCCGGAAGGATAACGGCCAGGAAGATCGTTACAGGAATCAAAAGCAGGGATACTACCAACGTAGTCGGATGACCGATTACCAATGCAGGGCTCATACCGATGCTCAAACCGGTGTTATTCTTATATTTTTTAGCGATCAACTCACGGGTAGCGTCAGAAATCGGTTTCAAACCTTCGATGAAAAGGCTGGTGATACGTGGAATCAACTCCATCACCGCACCCATCTTGATTCCTAATCCTAAAATCCCCGGAATACCGTCCAATACTTCTTTCCAACTGGCACAACCCAGTGCTCCGATACCGCAACCGATAACGATACCCAGAAACAACGGTTCACCCATCAATCCGAATTTCTTTTTCATACCTTCAGAATCGATATTCAGTTTGTCGAATCCCGGAATTTTATCAAGTAGTTTGTTGATTACAATAGCAAACGGAACAAAACTTTGGCAGAAAGGCTGTGGAATAGAGATACCCTCCATTTTATCATAGAACTTTTGGAAAGCGGGAGCAGTCATATCCGCCATTACCAGTGTAATGATGTAGCAGATGATTGCAGCGAAAAATCCCCAGAAGATATTGTCGGAAGCAAAATAAACGATCGCTCCGATAAAGGCGAAATGCCAGTAGTTCCAAAGGTCGATGTTGACAGTGCGGGTTGTTTTAGTAAGCAACATCAGCAAATTAACACCCAGACAAACCGGAATAATAAAAGCACCGACAGATGTGTTGTAGGCAACTGCTGCTGCAGAGGGCCATCCCATGTCGAAAATACCCAGTTCCAATCCGTAGATTTCTACCATTTTACTTAGTGCAGGGCCCAGGCTGCTGGTAAGCAACGCTGTGACTACTGATAAACCGACGAAACCGACACCTACCAATAAACCGCTTTTCAGCGCTTTAGAGAATTTAATACCGATACATACTCCTAAGATTGTGAAAATGACCGGCATCATCACTGCCGCTCCAAGACCGATAATGTACTTGAATACTTCTTCCATTCTGTTCTATTTTTTCTCTGTTTTAATGATAAATTACCTGTGTTTCCCCCAGAGGGTATTAGTTGTAAACCGTGCCAAAAGTACGACCTTTTCCGCTTTCTTCCAAAACGAAACTCTTAATTTATCAGATATTGCATAAAAAATGGACATTTTTGACGTTTACGTGCACAAAATTGGTCGTTTCCGTGCACGAAAAACAAAAAATGCACCTACTTGACTAAAAAATCCTATCGGGTTTGGAGGAAAAACACTACTTTCGTAGCGTGAAAGACTTGTATGTTTAATCCTTAAAATAACAAACCATGAGACGAACTCTTTTTTCTAATTTTTTTATATTGGCTCTGCTGATTGCAATGACCGTTCCGGTATCGGCGCAACAGGTAGACGGCAAGTTGCCCTGGTCTGTACGGATGACCGAATCGGAAATGATCCGTTGCCCGGAATCCTGGCAACTCGATTTCCAACCGAAATTGAAGTGGGATTATTGCCACGGACTGGAATTGGGAGCTATGCTTGATGTGTATGATGCTTATGGTGACAAGAAAATTCGTGATTATGCCATTGCGTATGCAGATACAATGGTGCATGGGAACGGCAGCATTACCGCTTACAAATTAACTGATTATAGTCTCGACCGTATCAACTCCGGAAAAATTCTTTTCCGTATCTATGAGCAAACGAAGAATCCTAAATATAAAAAAGCGCTCGATCTGCTTTATAGCCAGTTTGAAGGACAGCCGCGCAATGAAGACGGTGGTTTCTGGCACAAAAAGATTTATCCTCATCAGATGTGGCTGGACGGAATTTACATGGGAGCTCCCTTCTATGCCGAATATGCCTTCCGTAATAATCTTCCGCAGGACTATGCAGATGTTATCAACCAATTTATAACCTGTGCGCGGCATACGTATGACCCTAAGAACGGTCTTTATCGCCATGCGTGTGATGTAAGTCGTACCGAACGTTGGGCAGATCCGGTAACCGGACAGTCGAAACATACTTGGGGACGTGCTATGGGATGGTATGCAATGGCATTGGTAGATGCACTTGAATTTATTCCGCTGCATGAAGCCGGAAGAGATTCCCTGCTGGATATCCTGAATAATGTGGCTGTGCAGGTGAAGAAACTTCAAGACCCGAAGACAGGAGGATGGTATCAGGTAATGGACAGGAGTGGGGACAAGGGAAATTATGTGGAATCTTCCTGCTCTGCTATGTTCGTTTATTCGCTCTTTAAGGCAGTCCGTCTGGGATATATTGATAAATCTTATCTGGATGTAGCGCTGAAAGGTTATAAGGGATTTCTCGATAATTTTATCGAAGTGGACAAAAATGGATTGGTAACCATCACCAAAGCTTGCGCAGTAGCAGGATTGGGAGGAAAAGTGTACCGTTCCGGCGATTATGACTATTATATAAATGAAACTATCCGCAATAACGATCCTAAAGCCGTAGGACCTTTTATTATGGCTAGCTTGGAATATGAACGTTTACAAAAGTAATTTCCGGCGATGAAAAGGACTATTTTTAAAGGAATGATGTGTTTGCTTCTGCTCGGCGTAGGAGTAACATCTGTTTATTCACAGCAACAGCAACGCAAAGACACGTTAGTTGTGGCACGTGACGGGACAGGAGACTATCGTAATATTCAGGAAGCAGTGGAAGCTGTCCGCGCTTTTATGGATTATACGGTAACTATATTTATCAAGAATGGTGTCTATAAAGAAAAACTGGTCATCCCTTCTTGGGTAAAGAATGTTCAACTGGTGGGCGAAAGTGCAGAGAAAACGATTATTACTTATGACGATCATGCCAACATCAATAAGATGGGGACATTTCGTACCTATACAGTAAAAGTAGAGGGAAATGACATTACTTTTAAGGATTTGACGATTGAGAATAATGCGGCTCCATTGGGACAGGCGGTAGCTCTTCATACCGAAGGTGACAGGCTCATGTTTGTCAACTGCCGTTTCCTGGGAAATCAGGATACTATTTATACCGGTTCTGAAAGAACACGGCTCTTATTTACCAATTGTTATATCGAGGGGACTACCGATTTTATTTTTGGTCCCTCAACTGCTCTATTTGAATATTGTGAGCTTCATAGCAAACGTGATTCATATATCACGGCCGCTTCAACCCCACAAAGTGAAGAATTCGGATATGTCTTCAAGAACTGCAAGTTGACAGCTGCTCCGGACGTGAAAAAAGTATATCTGGGTCGTCCGTGGCGTCCTTATGCCGCAACGGTCTTTATTAATTGTGAGTTTGGTAATCACATCCGCCCCGAAGGATGGCACAACTGGAAGAATCCGGAGAACGAAAAAACAGCTCGTTATGCCGAATTTGGAAATACCGGTGCAGGTGCTGATACGACAGGACGTGTAACGTGGGCCAAACAACTGACGAAGAAGGAAGTAGCGAAGTATACTCCGGAAAACATCTTTAAAGAAAGTAGTAACTGGTATCCTTATAAATGAGAGAAGCAAGGCGAATGGTTGCCAGCCCGCTTGTGATTATTAGTTTCAACGCTTGAAACACTTTGCTTCAATACGGTGAACACATTGGTTCAACCGAAATAAATCGGTTTACGATAAGCTGCAAGTTAGTATTATAATTATAGATAAATATGAAGACACAAAGACATAAAATGTGGGGGCTGCTGGCCGCAGTTTTCATTCTTTTTTCTGCATTTCGTGCGGACAAACCGGTTATCACTATCTTCATGATAGGCGATTCGACCATGGCTAACAAGAAAATAGATGGAGGAAACCCTGAACGTGGTTGGGGAATGGTGCTTCCCGGATTCTTTTCTGAAGATGTACGGATAGACAATCATGCTGCTAACGGACGCAGTTCCAAGAGCTTTATCAGTGAAGGACGTTGGGAAAAAGTGATTTCCAAAGTGAAAAAAGGAGATTATGTCTTTATTCAGTTCGGTCATAACGATGAGAAAGCAGACTCTACCCGTCACACTGATCCGGGGACAACTTTTGATGAGATTCTTCGCCGCTATGTAAATGAAACCCGTGCCAAGGGTGGAATACCGGTATTGTTTAACTCTATCGTCCGTCGTAACTTTGTGCAACCGAAGGATGACGCCATTGCAAAAGATGTCCGCCGCACGCCGGGGGAAAAGGAACAGCCGAAGGAAGGAGCTGTTTTATTCGATACACATGGTGCTTATCTGGATGCTCCCCGCAATGTGGCAAAAGAATTAGGAGTGATTTTCATTGATATGAATAAAATCACTCATGACCTGGTACAAGGACTTGGACCCATAGAATCTAAGAAATTATTTGTGTTTGTTGAGCCCAATCAAGTGCCTGCTTTTCCGAAAGGCCGTGAAGACAATACTCACTTGAATGTATACGGAGCGCGAACTATTGCAGGGCTGGCTGTGGATGCCATCGGCAAGGAAATTCCGGAATTGGCGAAATATATCCGTCAATCCGATTATGTAGTGGCTCAAGATGGTAGCGGTGATTTCTTTACCGTGCAGGAAGCGATCGATGCTGTTCCCGATTTTCGCAAAGACATCCGTACCACTATTCTGGTTCGCAAGGGTACTTATAAAGAGAAACTCATCATCCCTGAATCCAAGATTAATATTTCCCTGATTGGAGAAGAAGGTACGATATTGACTTATGACGGTTTCGCAAACAAGAAAAATGTATTCGGTGAGAATATGGGAACTTCCGGTTCATCCAGTTGCTATATCTATGCTCCCGACTTCTATGCGGAAAATATCACTTTTGAGAACTCATCAGGTCCCGTAGGACAGGCAGTTGCCTGCTTTGTATCTGCCGACCGTGTCTATTTTAAGAACTGCCGTTTCCTCGGCTTCCAAGATACTCTCTACACATATGGGAAGCAAAGCCGTCAATATTACGAAGATTGCTATATTGAAGGAACAGTCGATTTTATTTTCGGCTGGTCTACCGCTGTTTTTAATCGCTGTCACATTCATAGCAAACGCGATGGCTATGTCACTGCTCCTTCTACCGATAAAGGGAAAAAGTACGGCTATGTCTTCTACGATTGCCGGTTGACAGCAGAGCCGGAAGCCAAGAAAGTATATCTGTCCCGTCCTTGGCGTCCGTATGCACAGGCTGTATTTATTCGTTGTGAGTTGGGGAAACATATCCTTCCTGTCGGCTGGAATAATTGGGGCAAGAAAGAAAATGAAAAGACAGTCTTTTATGCCGAATACGAAAATCGGGGTGAAGGGGCCAACCCGAAAGCACGTGCTGCTTTCTCCCGACAACTGAAAAATCTGAAAGGATATGAGATAACAACTGTTTTGGCAGGAGAAGATGGTTGGAATCCGGTAGAGAACGGAAACAAACTGATAACGGTAAAGCGCTGATTTGATGAACAGGTAAAGAAACAAATTAGCTGGAAGCAGCAGAACAACAAAGCAGAAGTATAAATAAGTGGACATAAGAACAAAAGAGCGAAAAAACAGAATCCGACAAGATATTTTGTTCTTTTATTCTTATGTCTAAAATTGATGACTTGTTCTATAGAATGGTCCGATTCTGTTAAATAGCCGCTAAAGATTGCATTAAACTACAAGTATTTTTCTATCTTTACGGCACAGAACCGAGTGATATGATGAAGAAAACCTTAATTTCAGTAATCTTTTTGCTAGCTATTGTGTTCTTGACACATGCACAGCAGCACTGTTTTTTCACCCACTATTCTACTGAAGATGGATTATCCCAAAATACGGTGATGAACATCTTGCAGGATCACAAAGACAATCTTTGGTTTGCCACTTGGGATGGCATCAACCGTTTCAACGGTTATACCTTTAAAACATACAAGGCCCGTCAGGGAAACTATATCAGTTTGACCAATAACCGTGTAGATCGTATCTATGAAGACCGTTACGGTTTTCTGTGGCTACTGACCTATGATAATCGTGTCCATCGTTTCGATCCGAAGACGGAGACTTTTGAACAGGTGCCTGCTGCCGGAGAAGAGGGAAGCGCTTTCAATGTACATACCATTGAGGTGATGCCGAATGGAACCGTCTGGCTGCTGACAGAAAATGACGGAGCTATCCGAATCCAGACTCATCCGGATGAGAATAATCGCCTGACATGGGATATTTATTCCAGTAAGACGGAGTTATTTCCCTCTCTACATATACTCAAAGTACATCAAGATAAAGCAGGCAATGACTGGCTGTTGACAGATAACGGTCTCGGCATGATCCGCCCCGGAAAGAAAGAACCGGACTCTTACTTTACGGAGACAAAGGGAAAGTTTGGCGGAATGAACCAAGCTTTTTATGCAGTACAGGAGCGGGATAAGGACATTTGCTTTGCCTCCGATCATGGACGCATCTGGTCTTATCAGAAAGAAAGCGGAGAATTTACGTTGATCGAGCTCCCCACGAAAGGACGGATCACTTCTATTCATCCGGTTGCACCGGACATCTCTGTGATCACTACTGATTCGGATGGTTTCTTTACTTACAACTTGCGGACTAAAACAAATGTGCATTATTCATTCCTGACTTGCAAGGCTTTACCCGCAAAACCGATCCTTTCTGCTTATGTAGACCGTGCTTCGGAAGTGTGGTTTGAGCAGGAAGAACCGGGTGTTGTAGCCCATTTTAATCCTTCGACCGGAGTGGTGACCCGTGAACAGATTCTTATTGAATACAGTAATCCCGAACGTTCCCGTCCGGCCTTCCATATCCATGAAGATGTAAACGGATATCTTTGGGTACATCCTTACGGAGGAGGTTTCTCTTATTTTGATCCTCAAAAAAAGCGGTTGGTTCCTTTCTATAATGAATTGGGTAGCCGTGACTGGCGTTTTTCCAATAAGATTCATTCGGCTTTTTCCGACAAACAAGGTAATTTATGGCTTTGCACCCACTCTAAGGGATTGGAGAAAGTGACTTATCGGAATGTGCCTTTCGCGATGATGACTCCTATGCCGCATGAACATGAATCATTGCATAATGAGGTGCGTGCCCTGTGTGAAGACAAACTGGGTAATCTGTGGGTCGGTTTGAAAGACGGTATGCTTCGTATGTATGATGCCGACAAAAATTATAAGGGATATCTGACCGAAAGCGGCATCGTTTCTACTACTGGTACTCCCATGTTGGGAACTGTTTATTTTGTTATTCAGGATTCGAAAGGAATGATCTGGATTGCGACAAAAGGAGACGGACTTGTCCGTGCCGAACCTACTTCTTCCAACGGAATGTCTTATAAACTGACCCGTTATCTTCATCGTGAAGAAGATATGTACAGTTTGAGCGATAACAATGTGTATTGTATCTATGAAGATCATTATGGTCGTATCTGGGTAGCGACTTTTGCCGGAGGTATCAATTATATCACGGAGAATGAAGCAGGAAAGACGTTGTTTATCAATCACCGGAACAATCTGAAGGGATATCCGATTGATCCTTGCTACAAAGCGCGTTTCATTACTTCCGATCATAATGGACGTCTGTGGGTAGGCACAACTACGGGAGCTGTTGCTTTTGATGAGAACTTTAAGAAACCGGAGGATGTGCAGTTCTATCATTTCTCCCGTATGCCGAACGATACGCAAAGTTTGAGTAATAATGATGTCCATTGGATTATTTCCACTAAGAAAAAGGAACTTTATCTGGCTACTTTCGGCGGGGGACTCAACAAACTGGTATCTATCAGTAAAGACGGTCATGGAGAGTTCAAATCATATTCCGTACTGGATGGTCTTCCTTCTGACGTCTTGCTTTCTGTCCGCGAAGATAGTAAGGAGAATTTATGGATTAGTACGGAGAATGGGATTTGTAAGTTCATCCCGTCTGAAGAACGTTTTGAAAGTTACGACGAACGTAGTATTACTTTCCCGGTGCGCTTTAGTGAAGCGGCTTCCACATTGACGGCTAAAGGAAGTATGCTTTTCGGTGCCAGTGGCGGAGTCTTTATATTTAATCCCGACTCTATTCGTAAGAGTAGCTATATCCCACCTATCGTATTCTCCAAGCTGATGGTGACTAATGAGGATATTACACCCGGAGATGACTCCTTGCTGAAGGTGGATATTGACGATACCGACCCATTGGTGCTCTCACACAAAGAGAATATTTTCTCCGTTCACTTTGCGGCACTTGATTATACCAATCCGCAGAATATACAGTATGCTTATATTCTCGACGGATTTGAGAAACAGTGGACTTTTGCCGACAAACAGCGTAGTGTGACTTATACGAATCTTCCGAAAGGAGAGTATGTGCTCCGTGTTCGTTCAACGAATAGTGATGGTGTGTGGGTGGATAATGAACGTCTGCTGAACATTGTTATTCTTCCTTCTTTCTGGGAGACGCCGGTAGCTTATGTGCTTTATGTACTTTTTATTCTGATTATTATTTTCGTAGCCGTTTATATCCTGTTTACCATTTATCGGTTGAAGCATGAGGTTTCGGTCGAACAGCAGATTTCGGATATAAAACTACGTTTCTTTACTAATATATCGCATGAGTTGCGTACCCCGCTTACGTTGATAGCAGGTCCGGTGGAGCAGGTCTTGAAGAATGATAAATTGCCGGCTGATGCTCGCGAACAGTTAGTGGTGGTTGAACGGAATACCAATCGGATGCTCCGTCTTGTCAATCAGATTCTGGATTTCCGCAAGATTCAGAATAAGAAGATGAAGATGCAGGTGCAGCGGCTGGATATTGTACCTTTCGTCCGTAAGGTGATGGATAATTTTGAAGCTGTGGCCGAAGAACATCGGATTGATTTTCTGTTCCAGACCGAAAAGGAACATCTTTATCTTTGGGTGGATGCCGATAAGCTGGAAAAGATTGTATTCAATTTGCTTTCCAATGCATTTAAATATACGCCGAATGGTAAGATGATTACTGTGTTTATCCGTGAAGATGAAAATACAGTTTCTATTGGCGTGCAAGATCAGGGTATCGGTATTGCGGAAAATAAAAAGAAGTCACTGTTTGTCCGTTTTGAGAATCTGGTGGATAAGAATCTTTTCAATCAGGCTAGTACGGGTATCGGACTTTCATTGGTGAAAGAGTTGGTGGAAATGCATAAAGCGACTATTTCCGTTGATAGTCATTTGGGAGAAGGGAGTTGCTTCAAAGTAGATTTCCTAAAGGGAAAAGAACATTATGATAAGGAAGCCGAGTTTATTCTGGAAGATGCGGTTGCTCCGGCAAGAATGGGACAAGTAGTGGATATAGCCAATTCTTCCATTCAGTCTGAAACGTTGGTAAGCGATGATTCGGAGAAAATTGAAGATGTGTATGGGGAAGAATTTGCGAAAGAAGAAAACTCCAAAGAATTGATGTTGTTAGTCGAAGATAATCAGGAGTTACGTGAATTCTTGCGCAGTATATTTTCTCCGATGTACCGGGTGGTGGAAGCTGCTGACGGTAAGGAGGGGGCAAGCAAGGCTTTGAAGTACCTGCCGGATATTATCATCAGTGACGTGATGATGCCTGAGAAAGATGGTATCGAAATGACGCGCGAACTGCGTGCGGATATGACGACCAGCCATATACCTATCATCTTGCTTACTGCCAAAACTACGATTGAAAGCAAACTGGAGGGACTGGAATATGGTGCGGACGATTATATAACGAAGCCTTTCAGTGCTACCTATTTGCAAGCCCGTGTGGAAAATCTGTTGATGCAGCGTAAGAAACTGCAAAGTTTCTACCGGGATAGTCTGATGCATATCAATATTTCTACCGGCCAGGAGGTAGCGCCTGTGGCTACGGATATGCCGTCTGCTGAAGAAGATGCCTCCGAAACTGTACCTGCAACTCTCGAAATGTCTCCCAACGACCGTAAGTTTATGGATAAATTGGTAGAGTTGATGGAGCAGAACATGGATAATGGAGAACTGGTGGTAGATGATCTGGTTCGGGAACTGGCTGTCAGCCGTTCTGTCTTCTTCAAGAAGCTGAAAACACTTACCGGACTGGCTCCGATTGAATTTATCAAAGAAATGCGTATCAAGCGGGCTACACAATTAATAGAAACCGGAGAATTTAATATGACCCAGATTTCGTATATGGTAGGCATTAATGATCCGCGTTATTTCAGTAAATGCTTTAAAGCACAGGTTGGAATGACGCCTACGGAGTATCGGGATAGAGTGGGGAGATAACAAGAAAGGCTATCAGATAAAATGATAGCCTTTCAATTTTAGTATGTCTTTTCAGACATTCCATTATTTTCTTATTCTGTCCAGCGAGGATCACCAATGCCACTTGGGAATAGGGCATCTATGATTTTGAAGTTTCCTTCTTCCGGATTTTCGAACACTTCCGCAGATGATTTATCATATTTGGTTACATCACCAAGAGTACTATGGAATGTCATATCATTAGTACCATAAACTTTCTCGATAGTCAGACTAAGATTTGCAGCTGCATTTGCATTATGAGCTTTTCTACTGCTTCCACCATTAGCCAAGATTGTATTTTTGATAGCTAAGGACATTCCTGTCGTATTTTTATCTCCTAATTCTAATAATGCTTTTGAACCTCCCCAGCCATACATCGTACAATAATCGATGGAGAAAGAAGCTGCATTTCCTGCATAGAAGATTCGTCCTTGTGGCTTAATCAAGGTACTATTAGTTATTTCAGTAACAGGGATTTGGGCAACTGTTGATTCTTTATAAGCAAACATATCTCCGCTACAACCGTTGATAATAGATTTACTTACACTAACTTTATTGATTTGAATACTAGTACCTTCTTTAGCTCTTACTAACGATTTAGAATTGTTTATCGTACAATTCTCTATTAATAGAGTGTTGATACTAGTTGCTATATCATCTGTCATTTCTGTACTCTTCTGAAGATTAAAGAAATAATCTCCCTGCGCATCGGCATTTAAGTTATAGAAACGTACCACATCCTTATTTCCTAAAGTCAAAATAGTTTTAGTTGTCATCGTTGCTTGTTCAGCTCCTCCACTTGCTCCCCAAAATACTATTGATGTAATAGTTTCAGGTACAATGACAGCTTTATTGAATGTGATCGTTGTAGAGTGAGGCACAACCAGAACGATATTTCCACTTTGAGCAGCAAGCACCTCATTAGGATCATCAGCAGCTGTAAGATATACAGGTGTATAACCGTCCGGGAAGTTTTCTGTAGTTTGGAACGATTTCTCACCTCTCAAGATTTCTTCACCACTGACAGTATTGTATATACCAATAGTATATGCGGTAGAAGCAGCCAGTCCTGTAAGTTGGTAACTACCTTTAGCATTCATTTCCGAAGTGATTGGAATGTTTGTAACTGCTGAAGTTTCTGTGTTCGTCAGTAGGAAATGAGTTACACTCTGATTCTTTTTCCATGTGATAATGGCAGTAGAACCGGTGATGGTTGAGATATCTTCAATTAACTGTTCTGTTTTAGTCTTAAAGCTTGTATTTTCCGGATATACCCATTTGGAAGGTGATGCTATTTCTGAGCATGAGCGAATACGAATATAGTAATTGGTATTTGCATCCAATCCCTCAATAGTGTATGGAGAGCTTTTTATACTCTTATCCTCTCCGAAAATAACAGAGCCTTCCTGATAATTTTCAGCGGTGAGTTCAGAAGTATTCACTTCAATGATATAATAATCGGTATTGATTGTATTATTCCATATAACTTCAGCATCGTTGATGCTAGGGCTGACTGCCAGTTTAGTACTACGGAACAGACGATTGTAGGCACTGTCTGTTTCCCAATCATTTGCTTTCTCACACGATGAAAGCAGTACGGTCAGGACTATAAAAAGTCCTGATAAAACCGTATATTTTGTTGATTTGATAATATTCATGTTCATGAGATCAATTATTGAATGATATTCATACATTTATTAGAAGTTATAGGAGTTTTCTATGTATCCATTGGCATCCGAAACTGTTTTGGAGCCTATTGGTAATAGATGTCTATTTTTGATTGTAGTATTTAAACCACTGCTGATATCATCTACATACTCAAGATTTAAATCATTGGTTGTTTTGCTAGTATCTGCTACTCCTTTCTTCCATTCATAGTTAGTTCCCCAACCAGTAACATACTCATAACCTGCAGTCTTTGCAGCTTCCTTCACTTTATCAGGATCCTCAAGGTCTCTAAGGTCGGTAGGAATTTGTTCAGTACGCCAAGTGATACTGTTCATATCAATTGAATATGGATCATCACTTTTCATTTTGTAGAAGATAAATTTAGGAGCTGTTTCAATCATGGCTTTATAGTCTGTCCTGAACTGATCCAGTTTTTCAGAGAGTGTTCCCCAACGTATCAGATCGTATTTTCGAACACATTCTCCTGCAAATTCCCATGCGCGTTCCTGGTCAAGTGCTTCCATGAAGTTGTTTCGGGCAGATGCTTCAATTGCTGTTTTGGCAGCAGTCTGGGCAGCAGTATCGAAAGCACGAATGTGTACTTCTGTCAAAGCTTCAAGTGCGGTTTTAGTAGTGGTGCCGTTTGGATTGCTACTTTCTAATCCATACAAGTTATACATAACTTCAGCATACATTAATAAAATATCAGAATAACGCATCACTACCCAGTTAATACCCGGAGCCCATTTCTGGTCTGTATTTTGTGCCAAAGAGATGATTGCATCGTCCATTCTACGGATATCCCATTTTGCTACGTAAGCACTGAAAGGAGAGTTGGAAAGCAATGTCTCTTTTATGACTGCTTTATTGTCTACTGTAGTCTGTTTTAATTCATAATAGGCGCATGTAATGTCTCTACGGCTGTCGTTATTGTCAAAAGACAAGATATAAGAAGCTGTGAGTCTGATGTTACCACTACTGTTGCCTTTTGCGCCATATTTATTGCTGGCACCATTAATACGAACTCCGGTACTGTATCCCATTTCACCTGATCTTCCTAATCCGTGAGCTACCTCGTATAGATTTTCGTAATATTTAGTATCTAATGTCCGCTTGTTGATCAAATCCCATTGGTTCTCAAAAGACGGATTCAATTTATGAACTTGTTTACTAACTACAATATCCAAATGTGCCAATGCACGTTCGTGTAGTTTTTGAACTTCTGCTTCTGACGGGCGTTGAGTGGGGAATTGTCCGTCACTGCAAGTCGGATGATTTCTATAACCTGTTTTTGCCTGTTCGCGGATGCTATATCCGGCACGTGATAAAGCAATACGGGCAAATAGACCATGTGCAAAACCTGCAGTGGCATGTTCTGTTGTGTATCCGTCTTCACCTGCCCAAGGAAGATAATTTGCAGCTTCATCCAGATCATCTAATAGTTGGTCTAAGATAACGTCACGGTCTGTTTTTGCTGCATACATGTTAGAGCCGTCAGCTTGAGTAGGTTCAAAACGCATAGGGACATCTCCGTAATTTTTAACAATATCATAATATACCATTGCACGCATGGTCAATGCTTCTCCTAAATAGCGAAGCATTGGTTTACGAGTGGTAGTCCCTTCTGCTAACAGATCACTATTACGAATACCATCAATAACGATGTTGGCATTTTCAATAATAGCAAAGCATCTTTCCCAGTTTGTATCGAGTTTATCCCATCCTTTGCTTAGATAGTAGTTTCCTAATCCTCTTTCTGAATTCTGATGAACTTCAGATTGCTTGGTTGCATTTGCCAGTTCGATATCTGTATTATTACCAAAATTAATAGGGATACGAGAACCATAAGTATGGTCGTATGTCAAATCGGCATATACCTTGTTTAACGCCTGTTCTGTATATACAACAGAGTTAAAGACGTTTTCTCCTTTTAATTCCGAAGGGGAAGACTGATCGAGAAAATCACTGCATGAAAACAATCCCAGCAGTCCGGTTCCTAATAATATTGATTTTATATAAGTTTTCATATATGTATTTCCTTTCTATTTATGGGTTAGAATGTAACATTAATACCCCCTACAAATGAGCGGCTTTTGGGATATGCGGAGTAATCTACACCTGGAGTCATAGGAGTACTGCGGCGTGTATCTACTTCCGGATCTGCTCCTGAATATTTGGTAAAGCAGTATAAGTTGTAACCAGTTACATAGATACGTACGTTTTGCATAAATATTTTGTTTACAAAAGCTTTAGGCAATGTGTATCCAATTGAGATATTGTTGACGCGGAGGAAAGAACCATCTTCTACTGCCCAGTCAAGCAATGGCATCTCTGTAATTGAGCCCGGATTATACATGGAAGCTCCGGCATTCACTTCATTTAAACGATTAATAGTATAATCAAGTCCATTACTTTTGATATATGAACTCTTTAACATATTTTCTCCTGTTGTGGGATCAATCCAAGAATAACGTTTGGCTAAAGTGAAGTTGTCATTTAAATTCCATCCCTTTTTAGTATCATTATAGTAGCCTGAACCTAATTTGGTCGCATTAACGATCTTGTTACCAAGAGAGTAGTTAAAGAAGGCTGATAGATCAAAATTCTTGTAGCGCATGTTTATACCGAAACCACCAGTAACAGTTGGAACTGTATTGCCCAAACGCTTTTTAGTAAATTTACCATCTTCATCAGCTTTCAGTTTCAATGCACCCGGACCGAAATTGTTATATTTAATCAGCTCCGTTGGATCAGTAAGGTTTTCGTTAAGTACCCATTTACTACCGTCCCATGAGAAATCGTCAGTAGTGTAAAAACCATCCAATTCATATCCATATACTTCTCCCAGACGTCCTCCTTCTTCAATAAAGAAGTCGTTTTGTCCGGCTGGCTTACCTCCCCAGTTACTACTTTGCCAAGTTTGTCCTCCGGCTAGTTTGTCAATTTTGGCTTTATTATAAGAAATGTTGAAGTTCGCATTTAAACCGAAGTCCTTAGTATCTACTATGACTGCATCTAATGCTAATTCTATACCTTTGTTCGATGTCTGTCCAAAATTCTTATATTGGGTGGAAAAACCTGTACTTGAAGGAATTGTTGCATTCATTAATAGGTCTTTAGTTGTATTCCAATATGCATCAATGCTACCTGATAAACGGTTATTCCAAAATCCGAAATCAATACCTAAGTTACGGGTAAGCGTTGTTTCCCATTTTAGATCAGGATTGGAAAGATTGGAAGCATGTTGTAGCACAACAGCACTCATTTCATTGAAATAAATGTTCTTATCACTTGTTTCCGCTAATGAGAAAGTAGAATTGATGGCACCAGATTTGATACGGTTATTACCGGCAGTACCCACACTTAAACGTAGTTTTAGGTTGGATAACCATTCCTTGCTTCTTTCCATCCATGCTTCGTCAGATATTCTCCATGCCAGAGCTAATGAAGGGAAATATCCCCATTGGTTTCCTTTGGAGAATTTACTGGATCCGTCAGCGCGCATGGTGAAAGTCATCAGATATTTGTCTTGTATTGTGTAGTTGACACGTCCGAAGAACGATAGCAGATTATCTTTAAAGCCAATGTAAGTAGAGGTTGGCAATGCTGTTCCGTTACTCATACCGGAAAGAACATCATCAATGGTCATATATTTGGAAAATGCAACAGAAGTGTTAATTGTCTCGTGATCATAACTGCTTGAAACTTCATGTCCCAACATTACATTTAACTTGTGCGTGTTATTCAAGAATTTGGTATCATATGTTACTGTATTTGCATTACGCCAGTTCTTGTTAATAACCTTGTTTAATAGAGCTTGTGGTTGTCCATAATAACCATATTTAGAATTACTTGTAGCTTCCACTCCCCATACTTGGTCCGTATTGTTATATCTCCAGCCATAACCGAACTCACTTCTGAAAGTCAATCCTTTGATTGGTTTCCAATTAAGTCCTACATTATAGTTTTGTTGTAGCCGAGTCTGTTTTTTGTAAGTTGCATTTAAACGTTCTAACGGATTATATTGTGCATTATTCACATTCTCATCATCATCGCTGTCAGAACTTGTTGTATTTATTTCTTCTACTGGCTTATAGATAACGGAACGTGCTATCAATGAATTGGCTGCGCTTGATTCATTTGCATCTGCTCCACCACTGATACCATCAATCGTTTGGTAACTAAAACGGGCGTTAAAGTCCATCGTTAACCATTTGCTGATATTGGTATTAAGTTTAGCATTAATGTTCTCTTTAGAGAAGCCTGAACCAAGCATGATACTTTTTTCTTCGTTATGGGCGTAGCTGACGCTGAACTTAGTATCTTTATTGCCTCCACTTACACTCACATTGTATTGTTGCTGATTTCCTGTGCGACCAAAAATTTCATCCTGATAGTCAGTACCTTTCATCGATTTGTAAATATCCAAATCATCAAAGATACCATATTTCATACCTTCCTGATCTATTTCTTGTTGCCATAATACATATTCGTACGGGTTTAATACATCTACCATTTTGGTAACTTTACGAACACCGAACGAGGCACCCAAGTTTACCTGGATTTTACCTTCCTGACCGGATTTAGTAGTGATGATGATAACACCATTTGCACCGCGGGCCCCATAAATAGCAGTAGAAGAAGCATCTTTCAATACATCTACTGATTGAATATCTGTTGGAGCAATATCAGAAATACTTGATACGGGAAATCCGTCTACAATATAAAGCGGTGAGTTATCTTGGGATAGAGAGCCACCACCACGTACGCGGATTTTTACGTCTGCATCAGGAGATCCTTCAGTAGTCGTAATAGATACACCGGCCATTTTTCCTTGTAGTGCTTCTGATGCGGAAGATACTGGAATGGCAGCAATCTGTTTTGCACTAACAGAAGACACTGAACCAGTCAAATCCTTTTTGGCAACAGTGCCATAACCAATTACTACCACCTCATCTAGTGCTTGTGTGTCATCAGAAAGGGTGACATTAATAGGGCCTTGTCCTTTTATAGCAATATCCTGCGTCTTCATTCCAATATAAGAAAATGTAAGGGTTGCTTTTGCAGGAACTTTAATAGAATAGTTACCATCTAAATCGGTAATTGTACCGTTGGTGGTATTGCCTTTCTCAACTATAGAAGCTCCGATGATCGGTTCTCCTGTTGTGTCTTTCACATTACCTTTTACGGTAATTGTTTGCGCTGATACGCCAAGCGATATCGCTGCAAATAGCATTAGCAGCCAACTGCGCATGTTTTTCACTTTGTTAGACATTCTTTGCATGTTTATTAATTAATGGTTATTGTTTTTGATTCTGTACTCACATTTAGGGTTAATTCCTCGGTACAAAAGTATAGGAATGTGAATATAGGTATGTGCAATATTTGTTTTTCACCTAGTATTTTTTGTTTTTTAATTGCTGACAGGCATTTTTATGATAGTTTTGAAACAAAAAATACACATGATAGCTTGAAATGCCTTGTTTTGTCGATTTTAGTACTTGGGAAAAACAAAATTTGAACATGACTATTCTTTTTCCTGCTTACTTTTGCTCCCATTAATCTAATAATGTATGAAAATGGATATAATTCTAAGTAGATGGTATTGGGCCGTTTTGTTTGTTTTTGGAATCATGGCATGTACTGATAGTGTTGATACCAATGAAAATCCGAAAGAACCCGAAGGGACTGGAGATGTTCAAGATGAAAAGATACCGGCTTTTCCTGGGGCGGAGGGACATGGACGCTACACGACCGGAGGACGTGATGGCGATGTATATATTGTTACTTCATTGGAAGACAAACAGCAAAACGGAACCTTACGTTATGGTATAGAGAAATTAAGCGGAAAACGTACGATTGTTTTCCAAGTATCAGGAACTATTCATTTAAATAGTGATTTAAAAATAAAAAATGGAGATTTAACCATTGCAGGTCAGACAGCTCCGGGTGATGGTATTTGCTTAGCTGGCTATCCGGTCTTTTTGGAGGCAGATAACGTAATTGTCCGTTTTCTACGTTTCCGAATGGGAAATAAAGAAGATGTAAGTGCAGATGGGGCAGATGCTTTTGGTGGTCGGTATCATAAAAATATAATGATTGATCATTGTTCCATGAGTTGGTGTACCGATGAATGTGTTTCTTTCTATCAAAATGAAAATTTCACATTGCAATGGTGTCTCATTTCTGAAAGTCTACGTTTAGGTGGTCATACGAAAGGTCCACATGGTTATGGTGGTATTTGGGGAGGAATGAAAGCTTCTTTTCATCATAATCTATTGGCGCATCATGATAGCCGTAATCCTCGTTTAGGTCCTGGAGTTAATTCGACAAAGGAGAATGAAATTGTAGATATGCGTAATAATGTTATTTATAACTGGTGCGGGAACTCTTGCTATGGTGGAGAAGCCATGCATGTAAATATTGTAAATAATTTCTATAAACCCGGTCCTGCTACCCCTACCGGCACTTCAAAGCGTGGACGTATTATTGCTATTGATAAAAAAGTGAGTGATTCGGATAAGAAATCATATCCGGCTATTTTTGATACTTGGGGAGATTTCTTCATTCAAGGAAATGTAGTGGATGATGGAAAAATTAACGGTGCGGCTGATTATGACCGTTGTGTGAAAGCCACGGAGGATAATTGGGAGTATGGTGTTTATAATCAGTTTGATAAAAAGTATGGAACTTTGGATGAAGATACAAAAAAAGCTCTTAGACGGACAATTCCTGTAGAGACAGGTACTGTTACAACTCATGATGCCCGTACGGCCTTTGAGCGTGTAATGGATTATGTGGGTTGTTCATTGAATAGAGATGAAATAGATGCACGCATTGTTCAAGAGACTCGAACTGGAACTGCAAATTATCAGGGAAAGAATGAGCACAATGGTCAGGGAGTTGTTGAAGGTATTGACTGGAAAAGTGTGGGATATCCAAAGAAAGGTATCATTGATAGCCAGGATGACGTGATTCCTATTGGAGCATTGTCTGCATGGCCTGAATTGTTACAAGATACTGTGCTGAAAGATTCCGATAATGATGGTATACCTGATGAATGGGAAAGAAAGCATGGTTTAAATCCGGATGATGCTTCAGATCGAAATGGTAGAACGGTAGATGAAGAAGGGAAATATACGAATTTGGAAATGTATATGAATAGTTTGGTTCAAAAAATTGTTGAAGGACAGAATAAAGGAGGGATACAATAGACAAATCTGCTATATTGGGATATTATTTTGATAAATAAAAAGAATATGAATTTAATCTTTCGTTGTTTGGTTGTATTTTTAACTATGATGGGGAGTGAAGTTATTTTTGCCTCTTCAGGTGTTGGTAATACTCTTGATTTTGGAGAGCTGGCTGCTTTTCCTGGTGCAGAGGGATATGGGAGCATGACTACAGGTGGACGTGGTGGTAAGGTGTATATAGTTACTTCATTGGCTGATAATGGATTACCTGGTACTTTACGATATGGTATAGAAAAGTTGGATGGTCCTCGTACTATCATTTTCCAAGTATCTGGTACGATATTTCTGCTTAAAGACTTGAAAATACGGAAAGGGGATTTAACCATTGCGGGACAAACTGCCCCAGGAGGAGGAATTTGTATAGCGGGTTATCCGGTAACAAACTATGCAAGTAATGTAATTCTTCGTTTTTTACGTTTTCGTATGGGTAATAAAGAGTGTGTACATCCTGACGGCGCGGATGCTTTAGGAGGGAAAGGAGCGAAGAATGTGATTATAGATCATTGTTCTGTAAGTTGGTGTACCGATGAATGTGCTTCGTTTTATGAAAATGATGATTTTACTATGCAATGGTGCATTATTTCGGAGAGCCTTAGATTGGGAGGACATACAAAAGGACCTCATGGTTATGGAGGAATCTGGGGAGGTGAACACTCTTCTTATCATCATAATCTGTTAGCCCATCATGATAGTCGTAACCCTCGTTTTGGTTTAGGAGCCAAGGCTCGTAAGCATGGAGAATGTGATGGTGATAATGTCGATTTTCGTAATAATGTTATTTATAATTGGGGAATGAATAGTTCGTATGGTGGGGAAAGGATGAATATTAATCTAGTGAATAATTATTATAAACCGGGTCCTGCTACAGTGACGGGATCTAAACGTGGGCGGATTTTTGCTATAGATGCAACAGAAGATGGAAATGGAGGTTATTTGTGGGGAAAGTATTATATTGATGGTAATGTTGTAGACGGAGGGGCAGATGATAAAAACAGCCAGAAGGCTACAGCTGATAATTGGGAATATGGAGTTTATAATCAATTCTCAAGTAATTATAAAAAAGTAATTACAGAAAAGACTAAAGATTCTATTCGTCTGAATGAACCTCACGGGTTTGCATCGGTAACGACACATACAGCTTTCAATGCTTATAAACGAGTATTGGATTATGCGGGATGTTCATTACATCGAGATGATGTTGATATACGTATTGTGGAGGAAACACGTACCAGGACAGCCGGATATAAAGGTTTGAATAATCATAATGGAGAAGGGGGCATGTGGAAAAGTGAAGGATATCCGAAACCCGGATTGATAGATAGTCAGGATGATTTGCTTTCTTCAAATGCTCCGGAGAATGTTTCTCCATGGCCTGTTCTTCCACAAGGAACTGTCTTGGTTGATTCCGATAATGATGGTATGCCTGATGTATGGGAGAGAAAATTTGGATTAAATCCGAATGATGCTTCTGATTGTAATGGAAAAACGATAGATAAATATGGTCAGTATACCAATCTAGAAATGTATATGAATAGTTTAGTACATGATATTGTTGAAAAACAGAATAACGGTGGAAAGAAATAATTTATAAACAGATAAGATTTGTCTTTGTCGGGCGAGGTCGTTTATCATAATCGTATTCACCGGTTTTTATCCGGCATTCATCGGAATTTATACCGTAAATCAACAGAAAAGCCTGTGGAAGCATAGGGAAATGATGTATCTTTGAACCATTAATCAATTAATAATAGAGACAATGGAAGAGAAACAAAATTTTCCCCGTGCTACAGGCTTTTCCGGTAAAATACTGATAGCTTCACTTTTTATCCTTTCCGGGATTCTACTGTTTGCCCGTAATATGGGATGGATTACATCAGAAGTATTTGATATAATCGTATCCTGGCATTCACTCCTTATATTATTAGGTATATATGCTATGATTCGCCGCCATTTCATCGGTGGAATCATCCTTTTTCTGGCGGGTGCCTATTTTTTGACAGGAGGACTTTCCTGGTTGCCGGAGAATTCACAGGCAATGGTGTGGCCCCTCGCCCTGATAATAGCAGGCGTTTTATTTATCTTCAAACCCGGCAGAAATAAGAGGGCGCAATGGGCTCGCCAGCATACAATGGAACATCGTCGGCAATGGATGAAGATGCATCAGGGTAGACCCGGCATGAACTTTGAGAGTGAACAACAACAGTCGGAATCAGTAGATGGCTTTTTGCGTTCGGAGAATGTCTGGGGAGCTGCACGCCACGTAGTACTTGATGAGTTGTTTAAAGGAGCCATCATTTGTACCTCTTTCGGGGGGACAACTATTGATCTTCGCCATACCCATATTGCACCGGGAGAAACCTATATTGATTTGGATTGCAGTTGGGGGGGAGTCGAAATTTATGTCCCGTCGGATTGGACAGTCGTGTTCAAATGCAATGCTTTTTTTGGAGGATGTGATGACAAACGCTGGCAAAATGGGAATGTAAACAAGGAGAGCATATTGGTCATTCGTGGAACGCTTTCTTTCGGAGGCTTGGAAGTTAAAGACTAGCGTATGAAAGCACATCCGATAATAGATTATCCATTCCGCTGGGTTCCGATGCTGGTGCTAGCGTTGATTCTGGTTGCAACACAGGTGGCTTTAGTTTGTGGATATACCGGAACCGACTATCTTCCTGCTCTGGTAGATGGAGTCGCAACAATTGGTTGGCTGGCAGCCATAGCCTATTTAGCCTGGTTTGTGGTCGGTCTTGTTTCGTTGTTCCAGACGGATATAATCATGATAATCGTTGGAAGCCTGTTATGGCTGGCGGGTAGTTTTATGATCTGTGATATCATGGTGAGGATTGTAGGCGTATCCTATATTCCTTTTGTGCAGACCATACCTTTCCGGTTATTATTCGGACTACCAACCTTGATTGCCATTACTTTATGGTATCGCCTGATCGTAACTAAGGAAGAAGTACAGAATCAGGAACTGGATAAAGAATTGGCTGCACATCAGCTAACTGTGACCGAACAACAAGGAAAACCACAGACAGAATTAATAGATCGCATTACAGTGAAAGACGGTTCCCGAATTCATCTGGTAAAGGCAGATGAACTGATCTACATACAAGCGTGTGGAGATTATGTGATGCTGATAACTCCTACCGGAGAATATCTGAAAGAACAAACAATGAAGTATTTTGAGACCCATCTGTCTCCTGATACATTTGTGCGTGTACATCGTTCTACGATTGTCAACGTAACACAAATTTCGCGGGTGGAGCTTTTTGGAAAAGAAACTTATCAGTTGTTATTGAAAACTGGCGTGAAACTAAAAGTGAGTCTTTCCGGTTACCGGTTATTAAAAGAGCGGCTGGGGATCTAAAATTGGTTCAATCTTATCATAAAAACTGATTTTTCCCCCATATCGGTCAAAAAATGAATGTCAGAATGAAAAGCTTCCACTACTTTTGTTTCCATCATCTAATAATGTGAATAAGGAAATGAGAAGAATATTAGTTAATGTCTGTCTGCTGGCAATGGTCGTGGGAGGAACGATGTCTTTTTCCTATGACATACCCGAAAAACAGGAGACAGGCGTCCGGGAAGGTCGAGTGATCTCTTTTCCCGGAGCTGAAGGACACGGTAGATACACGACGGGCGGCCGTGGTGGCAAAGTGTATCATGTGACTTCTTTGGAAGACGATGGTTCGCAAGGGACTTTACGATGGGCTTTGAAACAAAATGGACCTAAAACGATTGTTTTTGATGTGGCTGGCACGATTCATCTGAAATCGGAGTTACGAACAGGGAAAGATCATCTCACCATTGCAGGACAGACTTCTCCCGGAGGAATCTGTCTGGCTGATTATGGCTTTTCTATTAATTCTAATAATGTAATTATCCGTTTTCTTCGTTTCCGCCCCGGAGAAGCCAGTGGAAAAGAACCCGATGGATTGGGCGGCTGTGATAAAAAAGATATTATGGTAGACCATTGCTCCGTTAGTTGGAGTGTGGATGAATGTCTTTCCGTTTATGGTATGGAAAACTCCACGGTACAATGGTGTATTGGCTCTGAAGCATTAAGAAAAGCGACTCATGTAAAAGGGGCACACGGATATGGCGGTAATTGGGGAGGCCATAAAGCTTCCTATCATCATAACTTGATCGCTCACTGTGAAAGTCGCGTGCCGCGTCTGGGCCCTCGTCCTTCTACATTAGCTCTTGGCGAATGTGTTGATATTCGGAATAATGTTTTCTACAACTGGGCTGGAAACGGTTGCTATGGCGGAGAAGATCAGCATGTCAATATCGTCAATAACTATTATAAACCGGGACCGGCAACCAAACAGGCCTCCAAACAGGTGCAATATCGTATCGCCAAAGTCGGAGTTTATCCGCAGGCTTATGTTTACGTTGATGGAGAACCCAAAAAGAACTTAGCTTTTCAACCTTATCTGCAGAAATGGGGAACTTTCTATATTGATGGAAATAAGATAGAAGGTAACAACAGAGTGACTGCCGATAACTGGACGGATGGGGTCTATGCCCAGTTGAAGAATGATGAAAAAGTAGACTTCCTCTGGACAGAAGAAGCCAAAGAATCTATCCGTCTGAAAGAACCTCTTGATTTTGGAGTAATCACTACCTATTCGGCTGACAAGGCTTATGAACAGGTAATGAACTATGCGGGTTGTTGTAATTATCGTGATGAAGTAGACAAACGTATCATCTCTGACACCCGGAAAGGAACGGCAACTTTCACAGGAGAAGGAAATAAACCCGGATTTATCAATAGCCCCGAAGATATAGGTGATTCTCCCTGGCCGGAATTGTCAATAGCAGGTCTTTCGGTACCGGTGGATTCAGACGGTGATGGCATACCTGATGAGTGGGAAATAAAAAACGGACTTGATCCGAATAATCCCGCAGATGGAAATACAAAAACGAAAGATCCGAATGGACAATATACGAATCTTGAGGTATATTTGAATAGTTTGGTGCAAAATATAGTCGATGCACAGAACAAATAGGTAATCAGTAATTCTCCGTTCAATGCGGTGAATTTAGATGATATGCCTTTCAGGTGTTTTATGATAACACTTGAAGGGCATATCTTTTTTGTGCATAGCTATACTTGAGGGGCACATTTTGCCCCAGTCCGTTTTTTCCTCCTTTTCTACTAAATCTTACTCTATCTTCTCTTGTTTAATCTTCAAATTTGCACTGGTGAAAGAACAAAGAATTCACTTTAGCGAAAAACATCTTAATGTATAATGAAAATCTAAACAAATGAGAAACATGAATCTATTATTCCGGAGTATGAATTCTCCTTAAAAAGCCCCCTGTCCCTTGGGGGAAAAGAACACTATAATGGTTGTTGTATTTTAAAACTGTATAAACTAATATTTATGAGACATCTAACGAAATTTTCAATTTTACTATTTCTCACTTTCTTCTCTTGCTCACAGCAGATAGAGGAGGGATGGGAATCTGGCGAGTTACCTCAAGAGCCCGAAACGCATCCTGTAAGCGTTAGTTTTAGCCGGGCAAGTCTTGAAACCTTTACCGAACAAGGCATAACGGAGATTGGCATTTATGCGTATCTGAAAGATTCTATGGTATACGGAAAGAATCTACCTTTAAACGATGGGAATTTGCAAATAGATCTTCCTCTCGGAGAAAATCTGCAAACTTTCGCTGTAGCGAATGCGGATCATCTGACCGATGTAGACAGCCTCTCTAAAGTGGTAGTGTATCAAGATATCTATGCACAAAAACAGGTGTATATTTCCAATGTTGTAGATCTGACTTCAGACTATTCTGTCAGTAATCTAAGTCTGGAACTGAAACGTTTGGTTGGACAAGCTACATTCCAACCTAGAGAAACTGCAGATGAACTCAATGCTATTACTCGGTTTGACCAGTTGAATGTCACTTTTACGAATGTAGGTGTTGCCTATAAAGTAAAAACCGGAGCATGTGTTCAACAGGATATAACGATTAGTGTGGATCGGGCTGCAGGCTTTAGTGCATCTGTTTATTCATTTCCAACAATCAATGCAGACTTAAGAACGTCGGTAGATGTGGTATATTTGAAAGGCGGAGAAGAAGTAAACCGCACAAATAGTCCGCTTGATACAGGCATTGCCTTTGAACCGTCCAAACATTCTATAGTCTATATGCCAATATTAGAGGAAGCGTATTTACAAAATTCGTGGACTCGTAGTCTGGTCATGAGTAAAACTGATATGTTACCCCAACCATTTACAATAGAAGAATCTGAATTTTAAAACAGGAGTCTTATGAGAAAAAATATAATTTATTCTTTAGTGGGATTGACACTTCTACTGGGTACGTATGCTTGCTCTGATGATGATAAGTATTCGACTTCAGTAGTAAATCAAATCGAATTATTCTTGGATGATGAACCGTGGGCAGTGAATACGGGATTATCAACCAAACCTCTTTTTATATATAAAGATAACGGAGAGTATTTTGCTAATTATACCTCACATTATCGTTTCCAGTTACCTAATGGAAAATATAGGATTCTGTCAACAACACAGACAGATTCGATTCCTTGTCCGAGTAATTTGAATGATATTATTATTCGGCAAGATCTGGCGGCAAAAACGAAGTATGCTATTTCAGCACCTGTGGAATACAGTTCTCCGTTCAATGATCCGTTGAGTATTCGTATGTATAACCGGACAGGAGTGATCCGTCTGAAAGCTACGGATAAAAAAGCGGATAAGAGATATTCTACGGTACGCGCTGTGCTTTCATGTCCGATTTCCGGTTATAAAGTGTCGGATGCCAGATTCATAGAAACACCGATAGAAATAATCCGCGATAAAGCTACCAGCAGTGGTGGTGTGAATTATACAGATGATATGGTGTTGTTTGAGACGCGGACGATAGGAAAAGAGATAGGTATTCGCATTGATTATTTGGATCAGCATAATAATGTGGTGCAGTCGAAAACTATTGATGGTACATTCCCTATATTGCCCGATGACACTACACAGGTGGCTTTTGCTCTTAATAACGCCGACGAACCGATGATTCAGGATTATAAAGTGACGATAGCGTCGGAAGGATGGGATGAAGAAGAAATAAATCCGGAAGCTCCGATGAGAATACCGGATGGATATAGATATGTGAATCCGGAAGAGAATCTGGAACAGATATGCAAAGCGTTGATGGCGGATGTGACTGTAACTGAAGTGAAGCTGTTCTTGAAAGCAGGGGGAGAGTATAAGTTGGGAAGACAGACTGATTTCGGAAAGAGTCTCTATATTGTAGGGCAGAAACCGACAAATGGACAAAAACTGGCCTATATGGAAATGGGTAATATGAGCATATCTACCGGTGATAACAAGATTGATGCTGTTCATTTTGAAAACCTGAGTATAAAAACGACAGACTCGGATTTCTTCAAGTTGAAGAATCAACATTTCCATGTGAAAGAGATTTCGCTGAAAGGATGTGATATTAATGATTTGGGACGTACGATGTGGTATCAGGAAGTAAACGCTAAACAGGCGCAAACTGTTGATAACCTTATTATTGAAGATTGCCGTTTCTTCGGATTAAATTCTGGTAGCAGCGGATTGTTCGGGTTGTCTACTAAACAGGATGCTCCTATTTACAATTTTGTGTTCAGAAATTCTACATTCCATGCAAATAATCTGACTAAAGCATTGATAACAGGCCTGAGTTCCATGACCGGTGATTTGAGTATAACCATAGAGAATTGTACATTCATCGGAATGGCACCTGTAGGTATGACATTCTTTGATTTGTCGCCGAAGAATACCAGCAGTTTCACATTGACGGTTAAGAATAATCTGTTCAGTGGCATATCCGGAGAAGGCAGTGGTACTTGGTTTAATTTGAGAAATGTAACAGACAGAACATTCGCAGACAATTATCATACGCAAGGTTTCGTCATGAATACTTGGGGAGTAAACGATAATGAGCTTCCGGCTGAAACAACTTCAATGAGTGCACTCTTTACGGATGTTGAGGGAAGGGATCTGACTATTAAGGACAAGAGTTCGGAAGTATATACCAAAGGAATCGGTGATCCGCATTGGATTAGAAAATAGTTAAAGTATAAACGAATAAATTATATAGGATATGAGATCATTTCTAATCATATTATTGGCAGGATTGCTTGGGGCTTGTAGTTCGGATGACGAAAAGAACGAAGCAGCATTAGCTAATAACTTGGAAGTATCAAAGAATGAGGTGAAACTCACCAATGTAGGAGGTTCTTTTACTATCAATGTGACTGCAACCGGCGATTGGACAGCTAAAGTCACAGAAAGTAATGGTAGCTGGCTGACTCTTTCGAAAGAAAGTGGAAATGGAAACGGCGATCTTCGTTTATTCTTCACTGAAAACACAGATGACGCGAAGCGTGAAAGTAAGATTAAGGTTACTTTGACGAATGTTAATACGACGATTGAACAGGAAATCTCTGTAGAACAACTGGGTACTGATCCGGATATTTTGCTGGATTATTCAAAAGAAGTGATTCCATTTTTAGGAACTACTCTGATTTGTCAGGTTGTATCCAATGTGGCATGGAAAATAGAGATTGACGATCAAACCGACTGGATCAAGGAAGTCGATCAGTCTGCACAGGAGAGCCGTAGTTTTGTGACGGATAATGTTCACTTTGCTATTGCATTGAACGTGGCAGCGGAGAGAAGAGGGAATATCGTATTTAAGACAGTGGGTGATTACATCATGAGTAAGACTGTGGAGATTGTTCAGGAAGGAGTCAAAACGACTCTGGAAGTAGAGCAGGATGAATATATTATTCCTTATAAGTGTAAGGCACTAACTATTCCCGTCACTCAAGAATATGCAATAGAATATACGATGACTTCAACCGAACCCTGGATTACTTTGGATAAGGAAGCTTCGACAGAAGATGCAATCGTACTGAAAATACAAGATAATACAGATCGTTTTCCACGCACTTCTTCTGTGACCATAAAGAACAGCGTGTTGGAACAGAAGATAGAGATATTTCAGTATGGTAAACCTGATACGAGTATTGGTGACGACCCATCGGCCGGACAACTTTTGGCTTTCCCCGGTGCGGAGGGAGGTGGACGTTTTACAACCGGAGGCCGTGGCGGTGAAATCTATCGGGTCACTAATCTGGAAGATTATGGCAAAAATGAAACTCCCATCAAAGGAAGTCTGCGTTATGGAATCGAGAAGTCCGACCAGCCTCGGAATATCATCTTTGATGTTTCGGGTATCATAGAACTGAAGCGTGGATTGTTTTTAGTAGATCATCCCAATGTAAGTATCTTGGGACAGACAGCTCCGGGCGATGGTATCACGTTGAAGAACTATAATTTCTCTTTTAATCTGTCGGCAGACAGCAAAGAAATGAATGCAATTATTCGTTTCTTACGTTGCCGTCCCGGTGACAAATACGAGGATTATGCCGAAGATGCTATTGGAGGAAGATATTTCACGAATGCGATTGTCGATCATGTTACTGCCAGTTGGGGAGTTGATGAAACTCTGTCTTTCTATGGTTGTCAGAATTTTACTGCGCAGTGGTGTATGTCAACAGAGAGCTTGAATAATTCCAATCATGCCAAAGGAGCTCATGGGTATGGAGCGATGTTTAGTGGTGATAATGCTTCTTACCATCATATTCTGATGGCACATCATAGTAGCCGTGCTCCCCGAATTTCTGATATGCCGGAACCCGGAACCCAAGGAGCCGGTGACCATATCGGATATTTTGATGTACGAAACAATGTCTATTATAACTGGAGTGAAGCCGGATTTGGCTGTTATGGTGGAAAATATGGAACGTTCAATATTGTCAACTGCTATTATAAAGCAGGACCGGCTACCGGAACAGGAAGTATGTCGTGGAGAGTTCTGTCAAGTGATCCTACCGCCAGAGCATATATCGAGGGCAACCATGTGACTGCCAGTGCAGAAGTTACGGCAGATAACTGGACGAATGGAATCTGGAGTCAATTTTGGCGCGATTTGCATCCTACAGAAGAAGAAATGCATGCAATGAGAATGGCGGAACCGCAGCCATTTAGTAAGGTGACCAGCCATACACCCGAGCAAGCCTATGAAAAGGTATTGCAATATGCCGGCGCCTCTTTGCGCAGAGATATTATTGATCAACGTATCGTGAAAGAGGTCAGAGAAGGTACTTCTACATGGACTGGTTCGAAGGATGAAAAACCGCGCCCTGGAATTATTGATACGGTGGGGGATACAGAAGGATATCCTGAAGTTAAATCGTTGAAAGCCTGGTCCGATACGGATGGCGATGGAATTCCTGATATTTGGGAAGAAGCTTACGGACTTGATCCGAATAATCCGGATGATGCTGCACAGATAAGTACGTCAGTAGATCCCAACGGGCGTTATTCCAATCTGGAAGTTTATTTTCATAACCTGGTTCAGCATATTGTTTACAATCAGAATCTGGGCGGTCAGGTTATCGAGAAGAAATAGTAAACCGTATATTTTGTAACAAAAAACTTTAGTATAATGAATAAACTAATTATAAGTATATTCACCCTGTTATTGGTGGCGGTCAGTGGTTTTGCACAGACCGTAACCGGTACGGTGACAGATAACTACGGGCCGGTAATAGGTGCCGCAGTAATGGTGCAAGGCACAAAAATAGGTGCTACTACCGATATGGACGGAAACTTTACACTGACCAATGTTCCTGATGTGAATAAAGCCGTGTTGACTATCCGTTATGTCGGAATGAATGAAGTGAAAGAACCATTGAAAGGACGTACTTCCGGAATTCATATTCAGATGACGGAAGCCGTCGGACAACTGGATGATGTGGTCGTAATCGGTTATGGTACACAGAAAAGAGGGAATCTGACTGGTTCGGTATCGAGCGTATCAGGCAAGGTTCTCGAAAAAGTACCGACTGCTTCCGTTGCAGAGGCTATTGTCGGTAAAATGCCGGGTGTGCAGGTGACGGCAGTGGATGGATCACCGGATGCGGAAATTAAAATATTGGTGCGTGGTGGAGGTTCGATCACGCAGGACAACAGTCCGCTGATTTTGGTAGACGGATTTGAAGTGGGAAGTTTAAATGATATTCCACCGACAGATGTAGAGTCCATCGATGTCTTGAAAGATGCTGCTTCTACGGCAGTTTATGGAGCTCGCGGTGCTAATGGTGTCATTCTGGTGACTACCAAACAAGCAAAGGAAGGACGCGTATCTATCAATTTGAATACTTACTTGCAGACAAGCACATTATCAAACAAGCTGGACGTGATGGATCCCTACGAATATGTTTTGATGCAATATGAGAATGCCCGTCAAAAGAATTCCATACCCGACGATTTCTTTAATAAGTATGGACAAGCATATGAATTCTATATTTATCAGGGAGATAAAGGAACGGACTGGCAGGATGAAATTTTTGGAACGAATCCGGTATCTAAATATGTAGACCTTAGTATCAATGGCGGTACAGAGAAAACGAAGTATAAAGTGGCATTTATCCATCAGGACCGTCCTAGTGTGATGGTGGGAAACGGGTTGAAACAGAACAACCTGAATGTGAGTCTGAATACCCAGCTCTTTAAATTCCTGACTTTTGAATACCGCACCCGTTTGTTGCATAAAGAAGTGGACGGTTCCGGTACGGATGGGGTGAGTCTTTTGGATGCACTCCGTCAGGCACCTACTGAAGGATTGGATGAATATATGAAATTGCCGGAAGATGACACTTATTATGACCCTGATTTATTGGATGAGATAACCCGCTTTAACCCGAAAGAAGAATCTGAAAAGAATTATAAGAAAAGAATTAATAAGTCTCTCAATACGATAGGTGCTCTGACTTGGAATATAATGAAAGGCATGACTTTCCGTACGGAATTCGGCTTTGAAAATAATACAGAGGAGTCTCGACGTTTTTGGGGCACTGATACATCTAACGCCAAGAATAATAATAACCAGCCAATGGCTGAGTGGAGTATGTCTCAAGGTTCCAAATGGCAATTATCCAATGTGTTTAACTACAACTTTATGTTGGATGATACGCATGATATCCAATTGATGGTCGGACAAGAAATGAAGAGTTCCCAATCCAGCCGTAAGACCTATACTACCCGCTATTTTCCGGTGAATACAACTGCGGAAAAGGCATTTGATAACCTGTCTTTGGGTACTCCTTACGAAAATAAGTCTTCTGCCGGTTCGCCCACACGCATTTCTTCTTTTTTCGGTCGTGCTTACTATGGATATAAGGATAAATATCTCGCTACTGTGACCTTGCGTGCCGATGGTTCATCGAAGTTTGCTTCAGGCAATCGTTGGGGATTTTTCCCGGCAGCGGCTGTTGCATGGCGTATGTCTAATGAGGACTTTTTGAAAGAGAGTGAAGTGGTGTCGAATCTTAAATTGAGAGTAAGTTATGGTGCTTCTGGAAATGACCGTATCTCTTCCGATATTTATCAGAAATTGTATGGTATCAGCAGCAGCCGGCCTGCGGGTTGGGAAGAAACGAGCCGGTACTATTATCAATTTTATAACACGAAAGAACTGTATAATCCCCATGTAAAATGGGAGACTACCATTACCCGTAACCTTGCCGTTGACTTCGGCTTTTTCAGAGAACGGTTAAGCGGATCATTGGAATTCTATTGGAACACGGTGAAAGACTTACTGCTTTCTTCTACTATTCCCGGCTATACAGGCTACACGCATCTTATGGAGAATGTGGGGCAGACTTCAAACCGAGGGGTTGAGTTGTCTCTGACCGGTTATATCATCGACCGTCCGGACTTTACATTGAACGCGACGTTTAATATCGGTCGTAATAAAAACAAGATCGACAAGCTCGCAAGTGGTGAAAAGGAAATGGTGCTTTCTTCTGGCTGGGCAGGCTCTCAACTCTTGAATTCAGATGATTATCGTGCCTACGTAGGAGGTACTACCGGTTTGATCTATGGATTTGTGAATGACGGTTTCTATACAGTGGATGATTTCAAGCCATTTGATTCAAAATCCAGAACATGGACATTGAAAGACGGAGTCGTAAACTCCAGCCCGTTGTCCGGTGACCCGCGTCCGGGTAATGCCAAATTTAAAAAACTCACTCCGGTGGATGAAAATAGTGCCAACCCGTATACGTTGACGGATGACGACCGTACTGTGATCGGTAATACTACTCCGAAGTTTTCGGGAGGATTTGGATTAAATGCAACTTTTAAAGGTTTTGATGTAAGTGCGTTCTTTAATTTCATGTATGATTTCGATGTGTTCAATGCCAATAAAGTAATGATGACTACATGGGCAAGTAATAATTACAACAATTTCAGCATGGATATTTCTGCTGCGAAGCGTTGGCGTAATTTTGACGATATGGGTAATGAAATTCGTTACAGTCCGGAAATTCTTGCAGAGTTTAATAAGAATGCGACGATGTGGAATCCGACTTCTATCGGACGTCCCATTGCAATGTCATATGCAGTGGAAGACGGTTCTTTCCTGCGTCTCAATACGGCTACTATCGGCTATACACTGCCACGTGTATGGACCAATAAAGTGGGTTTGAGCAGAGTACGTTTCTATGCGTCAGGTTACAACCTCTTTACGATTACCGGATATAGCGGTTATGATCCGGAGGTAGATATTGCTACCGGATTAACGCCGAATATCGATAATAACAGATATCCGAGAAGCCGCACATACACGTTCGGTGTGCAATTGACCTTTTAATAAACTAACTAAAATGAAAGAACAATGAATAAGAAGTTATTATATTCAACCATAGCCTGCGCGATGCTCTCTTTCACATCTTGTAATGACTTTCTGGATGTGGAGCCTCCTTCAGGATTTACCCCCGGATACGTTTTTACTTCAGAAGAGGAAGCCAAAGCCTTGATGACTAAAATGTATTCTGCAATGACAGAAGACGGTATGTATGGCAGTACGCTTGCCAACAGCCTGAATACGAATACGGATGTAGAAATGTCTTCCTTTAAGAATAATACCGTAGCGGCCACCGGTGCGGATATCGGTTGTTTCGATTCCAAACCCTACTGGAATACGTTGAATAGTACATGGAACAATATGTATTCCGTGATCAATTATGCGAACGACTTCCTGCATGAAATGGAAAATTCCTCTTTGTTCTCCTTACAGATAAAAGAGGAGGGACCGACTGAAATACAACAGATGTACGGAGAGGTGAAAACACTTCGTGCGATGCTTTATCTGGATTTGATTCGTACATGGGGAGATGTCGTCTTTGTGACCGAACCTTCGAAATCCACAGATGATTTCTTTTCAGTCGGTGTGACGGAACGGAACAAGATACTGGAATACCTGATTGACGAGTTGATTGATGTAGAGCCGATGATGAAATATGCCGCCGATCTGGATTACGGGGTAGAGCGTGCTTCCCGCGAATATTGCCAGGCACTTATCGGACAACTGGCTTTGTATCGTGGAGGATGGTCTTTACGTCCCGATAAAGAGAATCCGGACAACGTGGGATATATGGAACGTGGTGACAATTTCGAGCATTATTATGATATCGCTATCACCTATCTGGGTAAAGTAATCAAGGAAAACAAGCATGATTTGAAACAGAGTTACGAAGAACTTTGGTACAATGAATGCAATTGGACGACGGCGAATAATGACGATGTGATTTTTGCTATCCCTATGCTGAAAAGTGTGACCAGCCGTTACGGGTATAATGTAGGTGTAACGATTGCCGGTGACAAGCACGAGTACGGAAGTGCCAGCAACTATCTGCATTATTGTGGTACGTATATGTTTACATTTGATGGGGATGATTTGCGTCGTGACGTTACGTGTGCTCCTTACAAATACGATAAGAACCTGAATCAGGAGATGGATATGGGAATCGCCGGCATGGGAGTAGGTAAATGGTCGAAACTTAAAATGAAGTCTCCGTTAGGCTCTTCCAGTGGTGCGGGAACGGGTATCAATAGCATACGCATGAGGTTTGCAGATGTGTTGTTGATGTATGCTGAAGCGGTGAACGAGCGGTTCGGACCGCGTGATGATGCAAAGGAAGCGATGAAGAGGGTAAGGCGGCGTGCGTTTGATTCTTCTTTGTGGGCTTCGAAAGTAGAATCTTACGTAGAAAGTCTGAATACAGAAGACGATTTCTTCAAAGCAATCATGGACGAACGAAAATGGGAATTTGGGGGTGAAAGTATCCGTAAATATGACTTGGCCCGTTGGAATAAGTACAGTGAGGTGATCTATAATCTCTATTTTGAAATGATTAATTGGGGGTTGGTTGCCAATGGTACCTATATACCGGGTATTGAGAAAGTACCTGAAAATATTTATTATAAGTCAGTCCCTGATCCGGAACATCCGGACAGAACCATTCTGGATATAGTCGGCATTGAGAAAGAAGAATTCGGAACGGGTAAACCTGCCGGTTATCAAACGTTGGCATACGCTATTGGATGGAGAGTCCTGAACTCGGAAACGCAGCAATTTGAGACCTTGAAAGAGATTTCCTGGAGTTTCAGAGGATTTATCAATCTGAATAACGACAAGAGTGTGAAACCTTCTGATCCGTTGAGATATTTGTGTCCTTATCCTTCACAAGTAATTACAGACCATAGAGGGGCTATTCAAAACTATTATGGATATTAACCAGTAAAAATGAATGTTATGATGAAGTTACTATATAGATTGACAACAGTCTTATTGCCTGCTTTGTTGTGGGGAGCGCTTTTCACAAGTTGCCAAGACGACCAATATAACAAAATAGACGATCTGTTTCAGCCCAGATTCGTATTGGAGAAACCGGAGGTGAAGAGTAATTCTATTACTTTGGTGTGGTATAAAGTAAATGATGCATCATCCTATACGGTAGAGTTGCATCAGGATACGTATTACAAAAGTTTGTTTATGTCGGTAGATACAACTGAACCATTTGTCTTTCTGGACGATATCCCTTATGGAACAACGTTCTATATTCGTGTGCGTTCGAATGCGGCAAATGCAGTCAATAATTCTCAATGGACTTATACGAATGCTTCTACAGAGGCCAGACCGGAATATGCGAAGTTATTGGAAGACGTATCAAAAACAGAGATAACAGAAAACTCTGCTATCATTCGTTGGAAAGTAGATGTACAGAATCCGGTGGACAGTATCAGCGTGATGCCGATGATGGACAAAACTTTAGCGAATGTATCCCGTTATCTGACTGAAGAGGAAAAAGCACAAGGACGTGCCGAAGTGACCGGTCTGGATAAGAATACACTGTATGCGGTTAATATTTACGATACAAGTAAGCCGAGGAAATATGACAAACCTTATAATCAGGCTACTTTCCGTACAGCGGGACCGGCTGCCGAATCTATTACGGTAGGTTGGGATGATGATTTGACGAAACTTCTGACTGATAATAATGATAATGCGGAGATTCCGGAGGGTACCGAATATTTCTTGCCGGCTGGCTCTTCTTATCGTTTGAGTCCATTTGCAATAAAGAAAGGTTTCCGTCTGGTCGGTAGCACGGAAGGCATTAAGCCTATTGTCACTATGGAATCTTCATGGAATGTGGTTGCCGGATCTTATATTTCCGGTATAGAGTTTGTAAATATCGAATTCCGGCAGGAGATATTGAACAGTTATTTCTTTAATAGTGGTAATGCATACACGCTGGAGAATATCAGTTTCGTTAATTGCGACTTCTATGGATTCGGACGTGGATTCTGGCGTCATCAGGGAGCTAACAATAAACATCTGATGAACTTCGAAATGGAAGGCTGCAAGTTTGAACAATGCGGTTGGCAGACAGGTGCATACGGTACGTTCCATCTTGGATCGACCGATAAGGAAGGTAACTCTTATGATCATGTAGAAAGAGTTGTTTATAGAAACTGCACATTCAGTAGAGATAACAACAGTACAGACGGCTGGGGCTGGGGTAACATCTTCTATGCGCCCAATCTGGACAAACCTATTCATCTGGAATATAAAAATGTAACCTTCTACAGCTTCTGTCGCAATCAGCGTATGATTAATATACAGTCTGCTGTTGGTTCGGAATTGGTGTTGGAAGGAGTAGTCTTGGCTTCACCGTGTGGTGAAATTTATTCAATCGGTGCCAATACTACCACTAGCTTCTCTAACAACTATACAACGAAAGATTATGCGTTGGGTGGTAGTAAGATCAATGCAACCGATTTGGATATGACTGCTGCCGAACTGTTTGTTGACCCGGAAAAGGGCGATCTGACAATCAAGGATTCGAATTCTCCGATTGTCACTAATCGTTCCGGTGATACTCGTTGGATTCCATAACCGGATCATTGTCGGGACCATACTGGTTATGAACAGGTAATCGTTTTTCTGAAAACAAATGGCCCTTGGGAAAAGAAACCGGGGGCTGTTTTTTCCTCTATATAAAATTTACACAATTGAAGTATGAAGAAGATACAATGCATTTTACAGGGAGTCATCTTGCTGTTCTCCTTGTGTTCCCCAGTCTGGGGTGCTGATGGGAGGGGGCATATAGATAGGAATCATTCCGGTGAAAGTAATTCTCCTTTTCAGGCTGTAGTGGCAAGAGATGGCAGTGGTGATTACAGAACGGTGCAAGAGGCTATTGATGCCGCACCCGAAAATTCAAAGACGCCTTGGTGCATATTTGTGAAGAATGGGTCTTATCGAGAGTACCTATTTATACCAAAGACAAAAACATTCATCCATTTGATAGGACAGGACAAAGATAAAACCATCATTCACCACAGTCTGAATGTGGGTGGCAAACCAGAGGCTACTTCGACAGATACCGGTTATTGGAGGCATTCTGTTCATAATCCGGAATCGGATGTCTATAAATACGATGGCAGTGTAGTGAAGATTGAAGCGCCTGATTTCTATTCGGAAAACATCTCTTATGTTAACGACTGGGGAGTGGATAGCCAGAAAGGGCCGCAAGCTTTGGCAATGAGCAGTCAGGCGGATCGTATCGCATTTAATAATTGTAACTTCCGTTCTTTTCAGGATACATGGATGACTACAGGCAATGATACTGCACGACATTACGTCAAAGATTGTTGGATTGAAGGAGCGGTAGATTATTTCTATGGCGGAGGAAATGTACTGGCGGAAAATTGTACTTTCTATAATACGCGTAGTGGTGCTATTATTGTAGCTCCTTGTCATAAGGATGCGAAATGGGGGTATGTTTTCAGAGACTGTACGATAGATGGTAACGAAGCGGCGGCTAATGTTAAGAAGTGGGGGGTGAAACTGGGACGTCCGTGGCATAATTCGCCAAAGACGGTTTATATTCACACTACTATGAATATTCCTATTTCTCCTGAAGGTTGGGCAAATATGGGTGCGATCCCTGCTTTGTTTGCCGAATATGACAGTCGGGATGCCGCGGGTAATGTCCTGCAACTGGATCAGCGTAAGACGGAATATGAGGGACGTGGTGAGAATGCTCCGAAAGGAACCTGTCGTGCGGTGATTACGGCGGAAGAGGCTGCTACTTATACTTATGAGAATATAATTCCCGGAACAGATCAGTGGAATCCCCGCAGGATGATGGAAAAACTTCCTGCTCCGGAGGGGCTTAAAAGAAAGGACCGGAGACTGGAGTGGAAAAGTGTGAAGGATGCGACGGGGTATATTGTTTTCAGTGGAGACAGGGTAGTAGGTATGACACGTGGAATGTATCTGACTCTTCCTGAATATCCGGTGATGATATTGCAGGTTTGTGCCGTGAATCAGTATGGTTCTTTGGGAAATAAGGCGATTCTTTCCCGTTGAAAATAAAATAGTATATTTCAATAGGTTTTGATACATAATAAAGATAAGTATGAATAGATTTTTGAAAAAGGATTTCAGAGTAATGCTGATGGGACTCTTGTTATTGGCATCTTGTCAGGCATATTCAAACTCGGAGGATCAAACGATAGAAATGGAAGATTTATATAAAGACCTTCCTTTCTCCATGCCTAAAGTGGAACGTCCCGTTTTCCCCGATTATCAGGTGAGTATCTGTGATTTTGGAGCAAAAAGCAATGGTGTGACGCTGAATACAGAGGCTATTAACAAGGCTATCAAAGCGGTTCACGACAAAGGCGGGGGCAAAGTGGTCATTCCGGAAGGCTTATGGCTGACAGGTCCCATTGTTTTGCAGAGTAACGTCAATTTGCACGCTGAAAAGAATGCTTTGATTGTATTCAGTAGTGATACTTCTTTATATCCAATCGTCACGACTTCGTTTGAAGGATTGGATACGCGACGTTGCCAGTCGCCTATCTCGGCAATAAATGCGGAAAACATAGCCATCACCGGCTACGGTGTTTTCGATGGGGCGGGAGACCGGTGGCGTCCCGTCAAAAAGGATAAGATGACGGATAGACAATGGAAAAAGTTGCTTCAATCCGGCGGTAAGGTAGATGAAAGCGGCAAGGTGTGGTATCCTGATGAAGGTGCTTTAAAGGCTTCCGTGCTTATGGCAGACTGGGGGAATAAGCGTCCGGACATGGATATAAAAGAATGGGAAAAAATGAAAAGCTGGTTGCGCCCTGTTCTGCTAAGCATTGTGAAGAGCAAAAAGGTGCTTCTGGAAGGCGTGACTTTTAAAAATTCTCCGAATTGGTGCCTTCATCCTTTGTCTTGCGAATCCCTGACGTTGAATGATGTAAAGGTGTTCAATCCGTGGTACTCGCAGAATGGGGATGCGCTCGATGTGGAATCCTGCAAGAATGTACTGATAACGAACTGTTTCTTCGACGCGGGTGACGATGCAATCTGTCTGAAATCGGGAAAGGATAAAGACGGGCGCAGGCGTGGAGAGCCTTGCGAGAATGTGATTGTGAAAAACAATACCGTGTTGCACGGTCATGGCGGATTCGTCATTGGTAGCGAAATGTCCGGCGGCGTGAAGAATGTGTATGTATCCGAATGTTCGTTTATCGGTACGGATGTAGGGCTGCGGTTCAAGAGTGTCCGCGGTCGTGGCGGTGTTGTGGAGAATATCTATATCAACCATATCAATATGATAGACATTCCGAATGATGCCTTGATTGCCGACTTGTATTATGCCACCAAAGGTGCTCCGGGCGGGCCTGTGCCGGATGTTACCGAAGAAACTCCGGCATTCAGGAACATACATATCTCGGACGTGTTCTGCAAGGGAGCCGGACGGGCGGTGTATCTGAACGGACTTCCCGAAATGCCGATTGAGAACATTTCCATAAAGAATATGGTGGTAACGGGCGCGAAGCAAGGTATCGTAATTAATAAAGTTGCAAAGATTAGCATAGAGAATGTGGATATAGAAACTCCCGATGATTCGATGATACAGATAGAGAATACAACAGGTATTACTATCAATGGCAAAGAATATGGGACAATTTCAGAAAAACGGCTGCTTACAAAGAATTAATAGAGTTCAAATTAAGGGTTGGATAACAGCTTGTCCAACCCTTTTCTCATAGGTTCCGAGGTGTTTCTCATCTTATTCTCATACTCCTTTCCTTCTTCAGTTTAATTGGCAACTTTCTGTTGTTTATAGCTTTTCTGTGTATTATTTACCGTATACTTATCTGTTTTTCCTTCATCATAACCGTTTTTTCTTACCACTATCCGGTTTGTTGCACTCTAGTGAACAGATCGTTGCATTCCAGTGAACGGTTCTTTCCACTAGAGTGCAAGGATCTGTTCACTGGAGTGCAACGATTGGTTTCCTCCTTAGAAAAAACGGTATTATCCATTGATTAATAACTTATTAACGAGTACATTTCATATAAACAAACAATGAATTGTTTGTAAAATGTCATTGCTGTAGGAATAAAAGCAGTACACACGAAAAGAAGCAATAAGTTCTGTTGATGGGAAATCAATCCTCCGGATACACTATGAGAAATGCCTCCAGTAAGTATGAGAAATGAGGTAAAATCCGGGGTGTTTGGCCAAAAAACTATGAGAAATGCCTATTTAGAAATCATTTCTCATAGACTATCTGTTTGACAGTCTTTGCTTTATACGAATACTATGAGAATATGAGAAATGAAAATGAAAAATCTTTTGCAGGAGGGAAAAGCGAAAGTTGACAGAAAAAATGGTGTTTAATTCCTAGGCCGATCTATTCCAAGTTATTCCAATCATTTGGTTCTGTTATAAAATCTAATAATGCCTCCTAAAAATAACGACGGTTAATTTCACGGCGGTTAATTTTCGCCATTACTTGCTGTTATAGTCTGCCCTCATAGCTATATCCCCGATGAATAAAGGGATTAAAGTAGCTTATGAGGGCATGAGGGCAAAATTATAAAATCTTTATAGAGAGTGATTGCAAATCGTCGGCGGATGAACTGCTACCATAAAGTACCTTGTATGTTCCGGTCAAAGGACGCATCGTATTAGTGGCGGTATCAAACCACTCGAATGATTCGTAGGGAAGCTCGATTGTTACATTTTCGGTCTTGCTTTTGGATATGTTGACCCGTTGGAAACCACGAAGAGTTTTTTGCGGACCTTCTTTGTCGTCAGGACGGCAGATGTATACTTGAACCACTTCTTCACCGTCTCTCTGTCCGACGTTACTTACCGGGATAGTAAGGATGGCTTTTTCGCCTTTGGCTAGTTTCGATTGGTTCAGTGTGGCTTTCCCATAAGAGAAACGGGTATAACTTAAACCGTAGCCGAATGGATAAAGAGGAGTTTCCGCCATGAAACGATAAGTACGTCCCTTCATCGAATAATCTTCATAGTCCGGTAATTGCTGCAAACCTTTATAGAAAGTGATAGGCAGACGTCCGGCAGGATTGTAATCTCCGAAAAGAACATCAGCAACGGCTGTTCCACCTGCCTGTCCGGGATACCATGCTTGCAGGATAGCATCGCAATTCAGCGTTTCGGGCACGATGGCCATCGCCGAACCGGAGAAATTGACGAATACTGTTTTCTTTCCATTCTTTTTCAGAAGAGCAAGAACTTCGCGCTGGATGGCGGGTAATTCGATTTCTGTACGGTCGCCACCTTTGAATCCGGGGTCGGATACCCGCATGGATTCTCCTTCCAACAGGGGAGAGATACCTCCGGCAAAGATAACTACATCTGCGCTTTGCAACTTGTTCAGGATTTCACGGGCATCCATAGGAGTTTGTTTCGCCAGGTCGAAGTTCAGTGCAGGGTTATCTTTTACCTGGATAAAATGCAACTCAATGTCGTAACTCTTTCCTGCTTCGTAGTTGAAAGAATACAGATTGGTATGATTCTTGATGTTGGTGGCTTCAGCTATTTGCTTGCCGTTGAGGAATAAAGTGACTCCTCCGTTCGTCATCACGCGGAAAGTGGCGGCACCGGAATCCACCGGGCGGAAAGTGGAACGATAGATGGCGGTGAAGTTTTTCAATCCTACACCGGGAGCAAATACGGTAGAACCTTCGGCACTGAAATGGAAAGGAGTGGTCAGGCGGTCGGTTGCGGCAATCTTGCCTTTGTATTCGCGGTTATTCCAGTAGGTGGCGTTGAATCCGGCTTCTCCGTCGATACTGCACTGGTTGAACAGGCTGTGCAGGGTGGTGTCGTTTGTATATCCGCATACAGGTTCGTAGATGATTTGTGCGTCGGGCAGTTTGGCGCGTATTCCTTCCAGTAAAGTAACGGTATGTGAAGGGAAGCCGTTGTAGTTGCCCCATTGCATGACCGAGTCATTGGCATTGGGGCCGATGACTGCCACTTTCATCTGGCGGTTTAATGGAAGGATGTTGTTTTTGTTTTGGAGCAATACCAGACTCTCATGTGCCATTTTCAGTGCCAGTTCTTTGTGTTTGGGACAGTCGATAACAGAAAATGGAATGTTACTCCAAGGATGAGTCGGATTCATTTCTCCCAGTTCAAAGCGGGCCTTCAGTAGTCTTTTGACTGATGTGTTGATTTTCTCTTCCGAAATCAGCCCTTTTTTCACAGCATCGGTGATGCTTTTGAAGTTGCCGCCACATTCGAGATCCGTTCCGCTTAAAACAGCGTCGGCAGAGGCATGGGTGGCATCGGGATGCGTTTCATGTTTTTTGCGCTGGAAGAAGTCTCCGATTGCTCCGCAGTCGGAGACTACGATTCCTTTGAATCCCCAGTCGTTGCGGAGAATTTGGGTTAACAGACGGTTGCTGCCGCAGCAGGGATCGCCTTCGAAACGATTGTAGGCGCACATCACTTCTTTAACTCCTGCTTTTTGTACCAGTTCCTTGAAGGCAGGCAGATAGGTTTCCCATAAATCTCTGGGTGCGATGTTTTCTGCGTTGAAGCTGTGACGGTTCCATTCGGGACCCGAGTGCACGGCAAAGTGTTTGGCGCAGGCATGAAGTTTGTCATATTCGGCATCTTCCGGTCCTTGCAGGCCTCTGACTACTGCCATTCCCATCCGACCGCTCAAGTAAGGGTCTTCGCCATAGGTTTCCTGTCCCCGTCCCCAGCGGGGGTCGCGGAAGATATTGACGTTGGGAGTCCACATGGTCAGTCCCTGATAACGTTTATAATGTCCTTTTTCATTGAATTGGCGGTTCTTGGCACGTGCTTCATCGGATACGGCATCAAAGACTTCATATAGTAATGCGTCGTTGAAAGAAGCGGCCATACCTATGGTTTGCGGAAAGACAGTAGCCAGTCCGGCACGGGCAACGCCATGAAGGGCCTCGTTCCACCATTCATACGGCTTAATGCCAAGCCGGGGAATAGCCGGTGAGTTGTTTTGCATCAACGCCACTTTTTCTTCTAATGTGAGGCGTTGAAGTAAATCATCCGCCCGTTGTTCCACAGTCAGCTTCGTGTCCTGATAGGGATACTTGCTGGGTTGTTGTGCCTGTACATTTACCCCTTGAATTCCGATAAAACAGGCAATGATCCATTGCTTTTTCATTTTCTAGTTTTTTTGGTTTTTAGATTTGAGACTGCAATAGTACGCCCTTTTCAATCTTTTTGTGGGGAATATCCGGTAGAAAAGGAGGATTTCTTCACTTTTTCCTCTCTTTATATTCTGACGGAGTAATTCCTATCACTTTTTTGAAGCACTTGCTGAAATATTTAGGATCGTTGAACCCCGTCATGTATGCTACCTGTGAGAAGTTATATTCGTTGCTGTCAATCAGTTGTACAGCACGTTTGATACGTATTTCCCGTATAAAGTCAACTGGTGTCAACCCGACAATTGATTTTAATTTCCGGTAGAAGATTGTGCGGCTAAGCATCAACTGTTCTGCAAATTCGTCAATCGTTAGTTCGGCGTTGTCCATCTGTTCTTCCATGTATGCCATTACTTTCTCCATAAATTGCTCGTCGTATGGAGTAATCTGTGGTTGTGAAGGAGTCAGAGGATCGGGAGAAGAGGTCTTCTTTCCTTCCATCAGTCTATTCATATAGAGCTCCTGCAATGCTTTGCGTTGTCGTAACAAGGAGGCTACACGGGTCTTTAGATAAGTAGCACTGAAAGGTTTGGTGATATAATCGTCAATGCCTTGTTCTAATCCGGCGATACGGTCGTCCAGAGAGGCTTTGGCAGATAATACGATGATGGGGATATGGCAAATATTGTTGTTCTCTTTGATTTGCCTGATCATTTCTAAACCGTCCATTACCGGCATCATAACATCACTGATAATAAGATCGGGCAGATCGTCAACAGCATGTTGCAATCCCTCTTCACCATTGGAAGCTGTGATTACCGTATAATTCTCCGATAAAATACTTTTCAGAAAAGCCTTTAACTCTTCATTATCTTCTACCACCAGTATGGAGAAACTATCCGAATTAGTCTCAAGGTCTTCTTTTTTTTCCACCTCTTCCGGTGCTTTCATGCTATCGACGGGATGAGGCGCTGAACGCTGGCTATCATTCAGGATAAATTCTACCTGCACATCCTCTTCGAAAATTTCCCGTTGTAAAGGCAAGCTTACTGTAAAACGGCTGCCTACTCCGGGTTGACTATTTACTGTAATAGTGCCATGATGCATTTCCACCATCTCTTTCACGAGAGACAGTCCGATTCCGGAAGATGGTTGCAGAATATTCTGTTTTACCAATGACTCGAAACGTTGGAACAAGGAATGTTGCTTTTCTACTGCAATTCCGATTCCTTCGTCTGCAACCTCTATCTCTACCGTCTTCTCTTTCGTTGTGATATGAACGGTGATCGATTTGTCGGCAGGTGTATACTTGAATGCATTGGAAAGCAGATTGAAGAATATCTTTTCAAACTTGTCTCTGTCCACCCAGCTATACACCGATTGGATGGTAGAAGTCAGCTGATAGTTTATGTTCTTTTCTTCGGCTATCAGTTTGAAGCTACTCATCACCTTTTGCAGAAGTGGAATCAAATCGGTTTCTTCAATCAGTAGTTTCATTTTCTGATTCTGAATCTTGCGGAAATCCAGAATCTGATTCATCAGTCGGAGCATGCGCTCTGTGTTCTGATGTACCAAAGTCAAGTGTTCACGGGCAGAAGGAGAAAGAGGTTCATTCTCTAATACCTCTGTCACAGGACTACTGATTAAAGTCAGCGGAGTGCGTAACTCATGAGATATGTCCGTAAAAAATCGCAGTTTGATATTTGCTAATTGTTGTTCCATATCCACTCTGTGACGTAACCGGTAGATGTAAAATAATACATATACGATGCTTGCCGTAAAGAGTATGAATAGAATGAAATAGAGCAGCCATGCCCAGTAGGTTTCCCAAAAGGTGGGGAGTACATGTATAGATAGAGTCCGTACATTGTCCACCCAGACCCCGTCACTGTTTGTTGACTTTATCTGCAACTGATATTTGCCTGCAGGTAAGTTGATGTAGCTAGCGGAACGGTTATTATCTGCTTCATTCCATTCTTTCTCTAATCCTTGCAGGCGATAAGCATATAGAATCCCTTTCGGATTGACATAATCAAGCGCAGCAAACTGGAAAGTTACATTCCTTTGCGACGGTTCCAGTTCCAATTCTTCCAGATTGTCAATGGAGTGATCGGTAAGGTGTCCTTGAATCTTGAGTCCTGTAAACACAATAGGAGGAACATAGCTACTCTTCCGCATCTTCTCCGGAGAAACTTCCAGAAAGCCTTTATCAGTTCCCAATACAATTTGGTTACGGGCATTGATGATAGGAAGAGCTTCGGAGAAATTGAACTCCTGATAGATGGAACTTAATTCATAGTTCTCAAAAGTTTCTTTGGCCGGATCGAACTTGGAGAGCGCAATCTCCGAAACAACCCATAATTGATTCTGTGCATCTTCAATGATTGATAGTGCCAAGTCGGAGGCCAACCCGTTGTTCTTGTCGTAGTTCTTGAATTGGATATGATCGCTAAGCAGGTTGGGAGATATCACTTTGTTTACACCTCCGGTAAAGCTGATGACATAAGTGGTTTTATTCTTGTCTGTATAGATATGCATGATATCATTGGCACTAAGACTGTTTTTATCTCCCGGCCTATGGATATTCCGGTAGAATTTAATTTCTTCCAGACGTTCGAAGTTGTTTGAGAATGTAAGCAGCCCGTTAGTCGTTCCCACCAAAATCACTCCTCCCGGAGCTTCTGCAATATTGCGTACTTTCATACCGTAAGCTATGGGATAGTTTCTTAATTCATTATTACTATGAATAAAGGATGTTTTTCCATCTTTATCCTGTGTCAGCATATTTAAACCGCCCCCATAACATCCCACCCAAATGTTGTTGCGACTGTCCTGAAAGATGGCATAAATGCTATTGCTGCTTAAACTATAAGGATCGTTTGGCTGGTGTTCAAAATGGTGAATAGAATAATGATTTACTCCTGTCTTTTTGAGTTGGAAAAGTCCGATATCTTTAGTCCCCAACCAGATATTTCCATCTTTATCTTCCAGAATGGAATATACTCCATTATAGAACGACTGTTTTTCTTTAATGATATTTCCTTGTTTGGATAAATATCCCGCCAAGCTACCATCCGGTGCAAATATCTGGATATAATTAGATTTCGATGCTGTCCATAGACGTTGATTGCTGTCTTGCAGGAAGGCACGTGTTTCCGCCTCGTAATCAGTCAAGTTAAATTGATAACTCTGTGGAAAGAAGCATAGTTTCTCTACGCCGCGTGCTGTTGCAAACCAGCAGTTCCCCTGATTATCCAATGTATAAGACCTGACTAACGGACTGAAAATAGACTTGGGATTATTGATATCCGTAAGAAGCGGTTTGAGAGTTCTTTCTTTCCGGTCATAGTAGCAAAAGTTTCCTTCCGTGGGGAGTAGCCATAGGTTTTTCGCATTGTCTTCAAAAATAAGTTTGCGACTTTTACGCCCATGCTTGATAATCTCATCTTTGGGAGTGAACAGATGCTCTTTTTCATGGGTCGCGAGGTTAAGATGAACAATCCCCGGATCTTTTGAAAAGATCCAGATATCTCCCAAGTGGTCTTGATAGACAGATTCCACATCGTTGGAAGTTTGGGTAGCTGTACGGATGTCTATTTGCTGGAAACTATTCTTCGGGATAGAATATAAAATGAGTCCATTGTCCGTTCCCAATGCCAGCATATCTTTTCCTATGGCAGTGACATTGTTTATTTTATGATGGGGATAAGGAATGTCTACGAATTTCAGTTTTTTAGTGTGGAAGTTATATCTGGCTAACTTGTCATTTTCTGCAATCAGATAGATGGTTTCTTTTATTTGAGTGATAAACTGGAAAGGAAAGTCTGTATCCAGTGTTTTCTTTCCTATGATAGAAACACCTTTGTCCGTCAATATCCATTCATCTTCTTCAGAGTCTTGATAAACGCTCAATATCTGATCTCCTTTCAGATTGTGGTTGGAAGTTGAATAAAGAGTGATACCTTCTCCTTTTTTACATCGTTGTTCGTCTACTCTGAAAGCATATCCGTTTTTACAGAGAATCCAGGCGATCCCTTTCTCCAGCGAATAAATACGCGTGACATCATTTGTTTGTTTCGTGGCAAGCTCAATAGGTTGGAGGACATCGATAAACTTCTCGGTTTCCACATCAAAAAGACAAGCTTGTCCATCGTAAGTGGGACACCATATATCTCCGTATTTGCTTTCTGAAATAGTCCCCATGCGATTGCTTCCGAATGCATATTTACTTTCTTGCGAAGTTTTATAAGTCTTAAACGTGTATCCGTCAAATTTGTTAAGCCCATTCCAGGTACTAAACCAAACAAGCCCTTTCTGATCCTGTAATATGCTCATCACTACTCCTTGAGCGAGACCGTCACTTACCGAAAAGTGTTTGACCTGACAGATGGGTTGAGCGGTTAGAGTGATTGTTATTGTCAGAAAAAGAAATAGAATATGGAGCCGTTTCATAGTAGTTGTTTTAATGTTTGTAGCAAAAATAGAGAAAACAAAGCAGAATAGAAAGATAGATAGGTGGTTTGAACGAATAATACTCGTTTTTGCCTATTTTTTCCTCTTCTTGCTATATAGCTCTGATTTCTATTTTGTGTTTTAGATAAAGTCAAGGAATCATATTAGTAAAAAATCCTCTTTATAATCTTTTCAGATTATAAAGAGGATAATTTTATTGACAAGAGTTGCATGGGGTATGGTGAGATGAAATCATAATTGGGGAATAAATTGCACAAGACTTTCACAAGTATCCTCCTGCCAATGCCTAAAATCATAGCAAAGCTAATTAAATAGTTTTTCGTATTGCAATATTTATTAATTTATCTTATAGTAATTATGATTTTTTTAATATATTGAAGATATTTTGTGCCAACTTTCCGTAACTCGTTGATTTTGCTTATGTTTGTAGGTAAAATAAAGAAAAAAAGTGAATGAATATGTCTACGCAGCTATTATATAATGATTTCCCTACTTTTCTGCGGAAATATTTTCCTTACAAAGTACAAAAGATTTCATTGAATGCAGGTTTCACTTGCCCTAATCGTGATGGAACAAAAGGATGGGGCGGATGTACGTATTGTAATAACCAGACTTTTAATCCGGATTATTGTCGGACAGAGAAATCTGTTACTACCCAGTTGGAAGAAGGCAAATGTTTTTTTGCCCATAAATATCCGGAAATGAAATATTTAGCCTACTTTCAGGCTTATACCAATACGTATGCGGAGTTGGAAGGCTTGAAGCGTAAGTATGAGGAAGCATTGGCGGTGGATGGAGTAGTCGGGCTGGTGATTGGTACGCGTCCCGATTGTATGCCGGAAAGCTTGTTGCGTTATCTGGAAGAATTGAACAAACATACGTTTCTCATGGTAGAATATGGGATCGAAAGCACTTGTGATGAAACCTTGAGACGTATTAACCGGGGGCATACTTATGCAGATACAGTAGAAGCTGTGTGCCAGACAGCGGCCTGTGGTATCCTGACAGGTGGACATATCATCCTCGGGCTTCCGGGAGAAACGCATGATACAATGGTGGCGCAAGCGGAAATTCTTTCCGATCTGCCTTTAGCTACGCTCAAAATTCATCAGTTACAGTTGATCCGTGGTACGCGAATGGCACATGAGTATGACGTAACTCCTGCTGACTTTCATTTGTTTAGTGAGGTTGAGGAATACATTGATCTGGTGATTGATTATGTAGAGCATCTCCGTCCGGATATGGTTGTGGAACGCTTTGTTTCCCAATCTCCTAAAGATTTATTAATAGCTCCGGACTGGGGATTGAAAAATTATGAATTTGTAGCTCGTTTACAAAAAAGAATGAAAGAAAGAGGTGCTTATCAAGGTAAGAAGTATAGGGATTCGGAAAAAAGGATTATTTTTGCAGACGATAAACTTACCACTTAATAAACAGCTGTTTTGCGGAGTATAGAATAGTGGAAGAAATATTTAATGGATTTGAAAGATGGAAAGTAAAACAAGAATTAAAGGAAATGTCCACTATGTGGGAGTAAATGACCGTAACAAGCACAGATTTGAAGCGATGTGGCCATTGCCCTATGGAGTTTCATATAACTCTTATCTGATTGATGATGAAATGGTGGCATTGGTAGATACGGTAGATATCTGTTATTTTGAAGTCTACTTGCGTAAAATCAAGCAAGTGATTGGAGAACGTCCCATTAATTATTTGATTATAAATCACATGGAACCGGATCATTCGGGATCTATCCGATTGATTAAACAACATTATCCGGAGATTATCATTGTGGGTAATAAGCAGACATTCGGTATGATTGAAGGTTTCTATGGGGTAACCGGTGAACAATATCTGGTAAAGGATGGTGATTTCCTTGCTTTGGGACGTCACAAACTGCGTTTTTATATGACTCCGATGGTGCATTGGCCGGAAACGATGATGACTTTTGATGAAACGGATGGAGTTCTTTTCTCCGGCGACGGATTCGGATGTTTTGGTACGGTGGATGGCGGATTCCTGGATACTCGGATCAATGTAGATAAGTATTGGGGAGAAATGGTCCGTTATTACTCTAATATCGTTGGTAAATACGGAAGCCCCGTGCAAAAGGCTTTGCAGAAATTGGGCGGACTTCCCATTTCTGCCATTTGTTCTACTCACGGACCGGTATGGACGGAGAATATTGCAAAGGTGATCGGTATATATGATCGTTTGAGCCGTTATGATGCGGATGAAGGTGTTGTTATTGCTTACGGAAGCATGTATGGAAATACGGAGCAGATGGCGGAAGCTATTGCTGAAGAGCTTTCTGCACAGGGGGTTAAGAATATCGTTATGCATAACGTGACAAAGAGTCATCCTTCTTATATTATAGCGGATATTTTCCGTTATAAGGGATTGATTATCGGTTCTCCTACGTATAGTAATCAGATATTCCCGGAGGTGGAAGCGCTGCTTTCAAAGATTCTGCTGCGTGAGGTGAAGGGACGCTATTTGGGTTACTTCGGTTCTTTCGCATGGGCAGGTGCAGCGGTGAAACGTCTGGCGGAGTTTGCTGAAAAGAGTAAATTCGAATTGATCGGTGATCCGGTGGAGATGAAGCAGGCGATGAAAGACCTGACTTATACCCAGTGCGAAAATCTGGCACGTGCCATGGCAGACCGTTTGAAGAAAGATCGTTAAAACAGTGAATGAGATAATTTATTAACTAACCTATAAAACAATCGACTTATGAGACTTATTATTCAGCCGGACTATCAGTCCGTATCTCTGTGGGCTGCACATTATGTTGCCGCTAAAATAAAAGCTGCCAATCCAACCCCCGAAAAACCATTTGTGTTGGGCTGTCCTACCGGATCATCTCCTCTGGGCATGTATAAAGCTTTGATTGACCTGAATAAGAAAGGAATCGTTTCCTTCCGGAATGTGGTAACATTCAACATGGACGAATATGTAGGATTGCCGAAAGAACATCCGGAAAGCTATTATTCTTTCATGTGGAATAACTTTTTCGGTCATATCGATATCAAACCGGAGAATACGAATATTCTGAATGGTAATGCTCCTGATTTGGATGCAGAATGTGCTCGTTACGAAGAAAAGATCAAGTCATATGGTGGCATTGACCTGTTTATGGGCGGTATCGGTCCTGACGGACATATTGCGTTCAACGAACCGGGATCTTCATTGACTTCACGCACTCGTCAGAAAACGTTAACAATGGATACCATCATTGCTAACTCCCGTTTCTTTGATAATGACATCAACAAAGTTCCTAAGACTTCTTTGACAGTGGGAGTGGGTACTGTGCTTTCTGCAAAAGAAGTGATGATTATTGTAAATGGTCATAACAAAGCTCGTGCTTTGTATCACGCTGTAGAAGGTGCTATCACACAGATGTGGACAATCAGTGCATTGCAAATGCATGAAAAGGGTATTATCGTTTGTGATGATGCTGCTACGGCGGAATTGAAAGTGGGTACTTACCGTTACTTTAAAGATATCGAATCTGCTCATTTGGATCCGGAATCATTGATTAAGTAAGATTCTATCCTCTGAATGGATTCCATCAAAAGAATGGGCTGCTTCCGTATCGAACGGAGGGCAGCCCTTTTTTTGATAGAAAGATTGATTCCGGTGGAAAGATATTAATTCTCTTCCAGCCATCCTTTCCCTTGCCGGATGATTTCCGGCTCGTCGTCGGTACATTTCACTACGGTAGAAGGTTCTATACCTCCGATACCTCCGTCAATGACCAGATCAACGATGTCACCGAACTTCTCATCTATCAGTTCGGGATCTGTCATATATTCCAAGTCCTCATGCTCTTCGTAGGGCAGTGTGGTAGTCATAATGGGAGCATCCAACAGGCGTGCGATTTCGCGGATGATGTTATTATCCGGCATACGGATACCCACTTCTTTCCGGTTGCGGAAGATTTTGGGCAACCGATTGGTTCCGTTCAAAATAAAAGTAAATGGCCCCGGAAGATTATGCTTCATCAGCTTGAAGATATTATTGTCTACTTTCGCATATTCGCTGATGCTACTCAAGTCATAACAGATGATAGACAGGTTGTTCTTTCGAGGGTCTATCTCTTTGATCCGGCATATCCTTTCTATGGCACGTTCCTTCAAACCATGACAGCCGATGGCGTACATCGTATCAGTGGGATAGATAATCAGTCCGCCGTCATTCAGGATATCGATGATTCGTTGTAAATCCTGCGGGTTATTATTTTTGTCATATAGCTTCAGAAGCATAATTCATTCTCCTTCTTTCTTATTTGAGTTTCTTTTTTAAGAAATCCAGTGCCTTTTCTGCAGCCTTCTCTGTCACCTTTTGTTTGATTGAGTCCTTATTGGCGGTAGCGGCAGAGTCCAGTCCTAGTTTCTGTCCGAGTTTGCTGATAGCTTCATCGGCTACAGCTTCGACAGCTTGGTTGGCCATACTTTTAGTATCGACGCTGACTTTCGGAGAGGTAAATGAACCGCCGATCTTCAAGTCGAGAGTCATTAGTTTAGAGATATTGCCTACAGATGCGGGCAGCTTCACTTTTCCGGAATAGTCGATGGTTTGATCGAGGCCTGTGCTACCGGAAAGATTCAATGTGTAGTCTCCCATCTTGATATCGAACGGTTTGGTTTCTACGCGTCCGTCTTTGATGGTGAAATCCAGTGTCATATCTTTCACCTTCATGTCTTTCAGACTTGGCTGTTTAACGGCATCGGCTATCTCGTCAATTGCTTTCACTCCGCTTAAACTAAGATCACGGGTGGAAAGGCTGCCATCACCTTGCATTGTATTCAGTACAGGGCTCATGGTTGCATCCAGATCTGTCAGTACATTGATGCTTCCGGAGAAATTACCTTTCAGGTTTTCGAAGATAGGAGCCATCTTCTGCACCATATCCAACTCTTTGTAAGCTTGTGCGAAACCGATATTGGAGAGTTTGAATCCGGCTTTCATTTCCGGCTTCTTTACGTTGGCAGTGGAGTAGTAGCCGTTCATGACCACGTTGCCACCCATGGTGTTCATGGAGAGATTTTTCATATCCACTTTGCCATCTTTTATCACAAGCTTACCGTTCATATTATTGAAAGACATCTTATCGAATAACACCTGTTTCAGGTTAGCGTCCATTTGGAAGTCGATGTTGCGGGGAACTTCCATAATACCCGTGGCAGCTGTAGCTACGGAGTCGGTAGACGCAGTTTCTGATGCAGTCGTTTCATCCGCAGAAGCGGTCATGAAGTCGTTCAGATTAAAATAGTTGGAACGGATATTCAGGTTCCCTTTCAATGTAGTACCCTTCAATGCATAACCGATATAGTTTTCAAACCTGCTGTCGGCTGTGATATCATTCTTCCCGATGTTGACGGTTGTTTCGCTCAACTGGAGGTATTTCGGGGTGAAAGTGAAGAGGGACTTCTTGATTTCTACGTCCGGCATATCTTTCATTTTGAGTTTCATACCCGTCAGTCCGATAGTGCCCGAAGCTTGCATACGTTCGTATTCCTCTTTTTCGATATAGGAAAGTCGTCCCGACATTTGCATATCAGCATCAATGGTACCGTTCAACTCCATGTCTCCAAGTGGATAGACTTGTTTGATCATGCCTAAGTTGAGAATCCCTTTAGCTTCAGCTTTAAAGTCCGGATCGCTGACCGGCGTTTTCACATTAGCCGTCAGGCTAAACGGATTTCCGGCAAGACGGAAACTGAAAGGATTGATATTGACCGTAGTCAGGTCGATATTTCCTCCCGGGTTCTGGACGTTGGCACTGATATTGATTTGATCCACTCCTGCCGGTAAAGCCGGATAGCGGAACATGGCATTCTTGACTTGCATATCAATGTTGAATGCAGGAACGGTGTCGCCTTGCAAGATACCTTTCGCCGTTGCGGTAAGCGTAGCGGTTCCGTCTGTTTTCAGACTGGAGAATTCCGTAGCATAAATGGCTGGGATCAGTGACAGGATTTCCTTAAACCCGATATCGTTCGTGTTAAGTTTCAGGTCCATGTCGATAGCCGGATCTTTCAAAGCTACCCAACCGTCGATACCTGCCTGAATGGCGTTGAGGCGGATGGTGTTGTCTTTTAATGTGTATTTATTATTGGCAAGGTCGGCATCCACATCCATTGTTGCGGAGATATTGGCATTGGCAAGGAAAGGGATTCCATTCATCTTGTAAGTAAGTGATTGGGTTTCCGCCTCCAGTTTCAGAGTAGTACGGTCACTTCCTAAGTCTCCGGCGCAGCTTGCGTTAAAGTCGCGGATATCAGCATACATCTTCCCTTGTTGATCGTCATAAATCAGGTTCATGTTTTTGATAACAAACCGTTGTAGCTTTACTTTGAAAGGAGAAGATGCTTCTTCTTCTGAAACAGGAGTTTCGGCAGTTGCTGTTGTATCCGGTTTCATGATATCCCAGTTGGCACGTCCGTCCGGCAATACAATGGCATGTAACCGTGTATCTTCAATAAATATTTTAGAAATATCGTAACCGCTATCTCCGAAAAGAGAGAATAAGTTGACTGCGGCAGTAACTTCTCCGGCCTGTACAAGGGTGTCATTGGCGAATTCACCAGTACCTTTCAACCAGAAATCTTCGAGAGTGACAGAAGCCTGTGGAAAGTTACGGAACAGGCTAATGTTAAGGTTCTTAAAGTCAAATTGTGCATTAAGCATTTTGTTGCCTTCTGTTTTTACAATGTCGGCTATCTTTCCCTGGAAGGCGAAAGGAAGAAGGAACATCAGAATGATGATGACTCCTACTGTGATAGCTGCGATTTTCAAACCTTTTTTCATTTGCTTCTATTTTAAGAGTTTGAGATATTACAAAGAGCAAAACTAATAAAAGTTTTTGATTAATAGTACCTCGCTCTTGAAAAACATGTCATTATTAAACAACAATAAGATTTGGATATAAAGAAAAATAATGAATGCATATCTCTTCGCTAAATAATTTCACCACAGAGGACACGGAGGACACAGAGTTCTTTTCTCTCTTTCTGCAAGTAAAACAGAGCGATAAATACGTGAGAAGCTGTGTTACTCTATAGTGAATAAAAAATATTAAACCTCTGTGTCCTCTGTGTCCTCTGTGGTGAACTCATAAATGAGCATTTACCTCATTTCGGTATTGAATTAACTTCGCCAAAGGGGCTGTTTTATTTCCCTTTTTTCTTTTTGAGTTCTTCCGCAATTCTCCATTGCAAAGCAGCTTCCCCTTCTTTACCTACCTTCAACAGGGCATCCCCGAATAGCTCATGTGCTCCGGCATGTTCCGGTTTCAGACTTGTTGCTTTGTCCAAATCTGCAATTGCTCCTTCTGTATCTTCCGTTTTTAATCGAAGTTTTCCCCGATTATAAACAGCCTTGAAGTTTGCGGGATGGAGGTTGACTGCGATGTTGAAGCAGTTTTCAGCGTCAAAATATTCTTTATTGTTGAAGAGGGTGATGCCTTTTCTCACCCAGGCGTCCACATAATTAGGGTCGAGGCTAAGGGCTTTATCGTAGTTGGCGAGGGCAGCGCGTATATCGTGGGCTTGGGTAATACATTCGTTACCCATTAATAGATATTCATGGGCATATTGTCGTATGCGTTCCTGTTGTTCACGCATTTGTTCTTTGAGTTTTTTATTTTGCTCTTTTAGCGTATTGATGATACCGAGCTTGCGGCGGATTAAACGGCGGGGAACAGGTTTTTCAATATCGTAGCGGGAATGGATAGCACGAAAAAACTGTTCCAGGCATTCTTCCATGTCTCCTTTATCGAAAGCGCGTGAAGCGGCGGCGTATTGCACATCGGCCTGTGCTTGTTTCAGAGCTTTGTCGATAGCCTGGCGGTCGTTGAAGCGTCCGGCAAAGTTTACGATTTCGGGGCGGACGAAGACGTCGGCACGGTTAATAGGTTTTTTGAGCTGAATACCGTCCAGTGAGGTACAACGGCTTAGTGCCACGTATGCTTGTCCACCTGCAAATACACCACCTGTGAAGTCGATGACTACACGGCTGAAAGTCAGTCCCTGACTCTTATGGACAGTGATGGCCCAAGCTAACCGGATGGGGTATTGGGTGAAGCTGCCTAAGACTTCTTCTTCTATTTCTTTGGTCTTTTCGTTGTAGCGATAACGGATATTGCGCCATGACTCACGCTTTACGTCACACTCTTTTCCATCATCGGTGATAACATAGATCGTTTCTTCTTCCTCATCAATTCCGGCAATGACACCAATGGTACCGTTTACCCACCTGCGGTCGAAATCATTTTTAATAAAGATGATTTGTGCACCGGGTTTCAGTACGAGTTCTTGTGAAGTGGGCAAACTGCTTTCGGGGAAATCTCCTTCGATGACTCCTTCAAAAGTAATGGAGTCGCCGGGAAGTTCTGCCAGTTTCTTTTCGTTGATAGAGTCTACCGTATCTCTGCGGGTGGCCAAAGTGATATACATATCAGCTTCCGATTCTTCTATCTGACTTCCATAACGGGTGTTCAGTAGTTGCAGATCGGCCGCTCCGGCTGTATTGTTCCGGATATGGTCGAGGACACCGACAAAAACGGGGTCTGTTTGACGGTATACTTTTTGAAGTTCGATGGATACCAGATCTATCTGTCCGAATACTCTGGCAGAGAAAAAGTAGGGAGTGGGATAGAAGCGATTCAATATTTCCCGTTCGTCGTTCTTTACGACGGGTTCCAGTTGGAATACGTCACCTACTAATAACAGTTGTTTTCCTCCGAAAGGTTCGCGCAGATTGTGAGAGTATACACGTAGGATTCGGTCGATGGCATCAATGATATCCGCCCTTACCATTGAAATTTCGTCGATGATGACCAGTTCTATTTGTTCCAACAGCTTCCGCTGAGGCTTGGTGTATTTGAAAAATTCATGGATACGACCACGCTGGAGACTCAAGTTCGGGTCATCCGGCAGCAGCGGATAGAAAGGGAGTTTGAAGAAACTGTGCATCGTACTTCCTCCGGCATTGATAGCAGCGATGCCTGTCGGGGCGAGTACAACATGTTTCTTTTTGGTGTTTTCGCAGACGTAACGCAGGAATGTAGATTTCCCTGTACCCGCTTTCCCGGTCAGGAAAACCGATTGACGCGTATATTGAATCAGATTCAGGGCGTCCTGAAACGCTGCGTTATTGGTGTCTACACTCATAATCAGATAATACCAAAATGCTTCATTGCCTTGCTGATGCCATCCTCGTCAATGGGAGCTGTCACATAATCGGCAGCGGCTTTCACATCCTCTTTGGCTTGTCCCATGGCTACTCCGATGGCTGCATGGCGGAGCATGCTGATGTCATTTCCTCCGTCTCCGAAAGCCATGGTATCTTCGAGTTTAATATCAAAATAGCGGATTATTTCATCAATGCCCTTTTGCTTGGTGTCTCCTTTGGCGGTCACATCGGCAAATGCAGGATACCACCGGCCTATCTCGCAGGTAGGAATAGACGGACGGATTTCTTTTTCTTCCTCTTCCGTGATAAAGGGTGTCATTTGGATGACTTCCTTGCTGGTTGCCTCCTCGAAAGATACAGTCGGAATCACATTCACGTGCAGGAAATCATAGAATATCTTTTTCACCATGTCATCAGGTTGGCAGACAGAGATATTATGTTCTTCTACAAAAATGCAGGGAACACCTTTTTTCTCGCAGAAATCTCCCATCGCTTTTACTTCGTCTTGGGGGATGGCACTTTTATAGATTACCTGTTCCCCGACAAAGCAGTAAGCCCCGTTCATGGTAATATATCCATCGATCAGATTCCGGTCTTGCAATTCGGAGAGGTTGTTGATTATGGCTTTCGGACGTCCTGTAGCGATAAATATCTTCAGTCCTTTTGCACGGGCGGCTTCTAGTGCCTCAATGGTAGACGACGGGATGCGGTGAGTTTCAAAACTGACCAATGTTCCGTCTATATCAAAAAATAATGCTTTCGTCATAAATTCTTTTTTGAATGGAGTACAAAAGTACTATTTTTCTATGTAAATAGCAATTAGGAGATTTCTCTTATGCTTTTTTTAAGTCTCTACTCTTATCGATAGGAACGCAATTATTTAAAAGTGCCTAATAAAATCATTAGTTATAATAGGGTCCTTTATTCTTTTGAAGGAAAAAGAGTTTCCCAAGCATGACATTAAATCCTTATTCTTCTAACGAATTTTCCTTATACTTCTCTCCATAGAGTTGCTGGTACTCCTTTTGGAAACGGTCATAAACACTTTGTGCGTATGCTTTCTGCCCAAGTTTCTTGAGTGCTTTTATTTTGAAGGTCAATGCCGTTTCACTCATTCCATCGAACGAAAAAAGCACATCGGACAATACGATAACCTTTCTGGCTTCATTATTCGCTTCTACGATAGGAAGCAGTTGCTCGATGATCCGGATGAAAAGTTCATCATGGTTAATTTTGATATTGCCAAACCATTCGTAATGTACAAAAGTAGGCAATAAGGTGCCTCGTTGCAGCAGGCCGATAAGTTGCTTCACCTCTTCTTCTTGTTCTTGAGGTGAATGAACCTGTTGCAGTATTTTTGCTATATTCAAGGCTTTGAGATAGTCACAGTAGAAATTATCTCCATACACAATCTTCCATTTGTCGTTTAAGAAAACAAGTTCCACTCCCTCTAAATCAGTTAGAATGTTCCGCAGATGGTTGATTGTGACGTTACGTATATTCTTGGCAGAGGTCGTAGTCTTCTCTGGCCAGAGTTGGGCGGACAGCTTATTAGTACTGATCCCCTCCTGACCGTCGTGTGAATGAAGCAGTACGAGGACAAACATTTGTTTTATTTTCGGACCGAAACGATAAGCAATTTCGTTGCCTTTGGCATCGAATACCTGAAAATCTCCAAACAGATAGACAGCATTGACCTTTATCGGAGTACTGGCCGATGCATCTATTGGAGATTGGGGTTGAGGAACATTACTACCATCGGCACTCTTCTCATCGACAGGTATACCATCTTCAGGAACGCTCGGTGATACTACCTCTTGTGTACTACCTCTTTTTCTATGCCGATAATAAGCAAAACAAAGAATCAGCAAAAGTACGACTCCTCCGATTATATAATAAAGGTTAGCTCTGCCTGCTTCGTTGTCGTCGTCCGTATCCCATTTTTTAAGCTCCTGATAAGTAATAGGAGGAGCATTCAACTTATAGACACCAATCTTCGCTTTCGGATTATTATCTTCGCTATACCGGATGACGGCATATAATTCATTGTCCTCCGGATTACTGAACAGATAGGCTGTTGACAGAATACAGTTTGTTTGAAAAACGATCTCGTTGGAGACAATGGCATGTTCTCCTGTCTTCACGTCAAACCGATGCAAAGAGGCATTCGTTGTTTTCCGGTCTATGCACAAAAGATAAATACACCCTTTTTTACTGTCGAACACAAGCCCGCGGGTCGGAATAAAGTAATTGTCGGGAAACGCTCTGCTCCACAATTTCTTGACGGTACGCTTGGAAGTATCAAACAGATATAGGTCGCAGAAGAAATCCTTGCCAAGCTCCTGTTTGCCCGTTTCGTTACCCACTCCTCCGAATACGAAAAAGCTTCCCTCCACAGGACCTTTACCTGCTACGGTGTGCATACGGGGATAAATGACATCGCCCGTAAATTGTATCTCCTTCCATGCTCCATGATCGAAGTCATACTGATAAGTCAGATTTGAATACTGGTAGTTTCCATATCCGCCGAAAATATAGAGCGATTGGCTTGCCTGATCGAAAAAGTAAGCATGATGGTGCAACGGATTGGAGAATTGAGGAGAAACGATACGGGTGGGCAGATCCTTATCCGAAATAGTGGAGAAGAAAGGACCGGTTTGTCCGCCAATATCCGCTAAGTTATAGAAATAAGTCTCCTGCTTATCCGGGTTATAAATAGCCTCCCCCGAATATCCCGTTTGCGTGCCCACCGTTTCTTTGGGGTATTCGGTCAGTTTCAGCGTGTTGATGTCGAACTTACCTATATTATTATCACCTACAACTAATATCTGTCGGTCCGGTTCGTCAAACGCTATCCCGGCAGCCGCCGAACTGGTGAACGTACCTATTTCCTGCCAAAAGAACTGTTTATTAATCTGCCATGTGGGATGGACCACTGTTCCGTGCAACTTGTTACCTGCCTCATGCACCAAATTCCCATCCGACTCCGTGAGCGGGAACAGGAAAGAATGAGAAGCCTCATCCCGCACCATGATATTTTTAATCACCATGACAGGCACTTCCGGAATCGCCTTGATATTGGCACCGAAGATAATATTTGCCTTAGACGGATTCGGAATAGTAATACCATCGAGCGAGTATTTCTGCCCGTCGATAGTCACTTCCGCTTTCTGGTGCTGAAAGTCCAACCGCGTTTCTACGTGTAGCCATTTGCGCGCACCGATAGTTTGGGGCGAAACGGGTATTTCGAGAAATTGTTTTTTATCCGAAAGGCTGTTGATGACAAACGATGAACTGCTCTTATCGCGACCGATATAAGCAAAACTATATGGCGCGGCCTTATCCTCATACACCCATATCTGTCCGAAACTCTCATGGCTAAGGATAGATAAATCGAAAGAGATCGTTACAGAATTGGTGAATGAAATATCGTTTCCACTGAATAAGTCTAAATAAGTCTGGGGAGTTTCTCTTGAAAAGAGCAGTCCTGCCCCTTTTAGTGGTTGAAAAGAAAGAGCAAATATGGCAATGAATATAAAAAACTGGTATGTTCTCTGCATAATTAAACGACGTTTTAGAAATGCGTTTCAATGCAAAGTTAGAAATTTCCCTCATGTATTCCTAATAATTCAGTTTAATTCTCTTGGGTGATTGCCTGACATCTACCTTTTTATGGGGTGATTAATGAAATAAAAAGCGCACTAATCCGAAAATTAACCCCTTTTTTTTGCTTCGACCCTATTTTTGTGTCATCGAATTGATGAACCTATATAATACTGATTAGAACATGATGCATATTTCTTCTGACATTGCTTCCCGTCGCTCCCTTTTGTTGTCCAATCATTTTGCTTTTGGCGTGTGTCCTGTCATTGGCTGTAATTCCCATGCATTTAATTATTCTGGAATTACAGATATGTTTCCTAAACTGATGCATGGAATGGAACGTTCCCTGCAAATTCATCTATGAACGGAACTTCGACACCGTTCGATAGCAGATGAACACATTTGCACGAAAAAAAGCCCTTTTCGGGTAGGATTAATAAAATAAAAGTGGGAGGTAACCTATAAATTAACCCATATATTATAGGCTCCCGGATATCTTTGTCTATATAAACTAATGCCACGATGAAAAAGAAAAATCTAATTAAAACACTCTTCTTAATAGGAATGCTGCTGGGAGGAACCATCTCACCGGTCGTTGCTTCCTCTTCACCGGATAACTGGTGGCCTGTTCAGAAAAGGCCCGGTTACATCTTGAAATGTACACTGTCCCGTCCCGGTGATATTCGTGAGATGAATGTCGCTCAATCCTTATGCGGACTTGCCGCGCAAGCAGTAAATGAGGGTATCGGCAACGAGGGACTTTGGGTTGAGAATCGTACACCGGATTATCAGTTGTATTATAAGGCCTGGCTGAAACGCCTCAAAGTAAAGGAACGGGGTTCCCTGAATACTTGGGAAGTCGTGAAACGCTTTCAAAAGCAAGGCTATATAAAAGGTTACATTCTATATGATTATAACCGGAAAGACAACTCCATCAATCTGGCAACTGCACAAGCCGGCATCCTGAAAGGGATTCTGGTAGATATAACGCTGGAAGAACAGGCAAAAGCATCCGGCTTGAAGAAATTGTATGACGCCAGCAAGGAGAATCTGACCCAGTCCTGGTTTGACGAACACAAATCCCGAATGAACAATAATTTCATCGTTCTGACCAATCCGTCGATAGCCAATAATCGTGATTATGCCATTGCCCATAAGGGAATGGTTTATTACGGAGTGGACGAATTACTGGATACTGTACTGGAGTGGGTACGCCCCTTGTCACCGGTGATAGGCTGGAATAGCGGCCCGGAATTTCAGCACATCGCCCCCTGTTCCCATTGGGGATTAATTAATACAGCTTCCGACTGGTGCATGAATCTGGCCATGCTCTCCATCACCGGCAACGAAAAAATAAAAAAGATTAAAACTGTTAATCCGGCCCGGATAAATTGGGAATCTGATGCAATTTATCATTCCTTTGTGATGAGCGACGGAGATAATATGCAGTGGACATTGGGTAGTTTTATCAATAATCCTGACTTTTGGAGTAACGAACATAATGGCAAGATTCCCATGTCATTCACTACGTGTATGGTCAACCTGTCAATGGCTGCTCCCGATGTGCTTAATGTACTGATGAACAGTCAGCCACGGAACGTATCGCTTGCCGAATATGGCGGCGGATACTATTACCCCGACCTTTTTGCTTCAAAGCGCGCCGACAGAGAGGGACTGTTGCGGAGTTTTGCCCGTATCGTGAATGTGCACATGCAAAAGATGGGTATCAAAGCATTTGGTTTCATTTGTCATAAGATAGATTCGAAAGAAGCTCTGGATGCGTATCGTGTCTTTGCCGAAGAATTGGAGGGAATAGCCGGAATGCTTGCCGTGCAGTATTCTCCCTATAATGGCGGATATGGTAAAGTGTTTTGGATGAAAGACCGGAAAGGGAACGATATTCCGGTGATTTCCGCACGCGGACAGATATGGGCTAACCAGGAAAAAGAAAAGTCCGGTACTCCCTCCCAGATTGCAGCAGTAATTAATGAAGATGCGACGAATAAAATTCCCGAGGGTGAGATAGCGTGGACCATTGTTCATGCCTGGTCGCGCTTTGAGAAAGAGTCGAAAGACAGTATTGTCAGTGCGCCGCAGAACAGCCGTTCGCCGAGAGGAGTGACTCCCGTGTACTGGTGTAAGCAATTGCTGGACAAAAAGGTACAGGTAGTGCCGGTAGATGAGTTGCTTTGGCGGTTAAGAATCAAACACGTCAATAGAGATTCTGCCATAAATTCTAATTGAAAAACATTAAAGTATACACATATATGGAAATTAACAGACGAGATTTCATTACTAAAATGTCTGCTATTGCAGCATTGAGTGTCCTGCCTTCGTCATTTGTAGCCGCTATGGGCAATGAGAAGGTAGAGAAGGCCAAGCCCAAGTATCCAACATTGAAATGTGATGTGGTGGTAGTCGGAGCCGGTCCAGGTGGAGTGCCTGCCGCCATTGCGGCAGCCCGTCAGGGAGCTAAAGTAATATTGCTGGAAGAGGATAATATGCCTGGAGGAGCCCCGGTCGATATGTATGTTCCCTTTATATGCGGTGGTCCCAGGGTGGGAGTGTTTCAGGAGATGATTCAGGTATTGAATGCAAAACACACCATTGGCGGGCGTACTTGTGAGACGTTCGGAAAAACAGGCAGTGACGGAAAGAATCACTGGTGGATGCCCGGTTCTTATGCGGAAGTGATTTATCAGCTTCTCGAAAAAGAAGAAAACATCACGCTGATGTGCGCAGCACCCGTTGTAGGAGTAAAGGTCAAGACCTCCGGCAACAGAAACCAGGTGACCGGAGTGCGTATCATGCGTAATGGCGATTATCAGGATATTGATGCGGCAGTTACCATAGATGCCACCGGCAACGGACTGATTGCCGATATGGCAGGATGTGAATATATGTTTGGCAGTGAAGCCAAGAGCGACTACAACGAGCCCGTAGGCATCGAAGTGGCCGATGGTAAGGTGCAGCCCTGTACCTGGATGCTGATTAGTGAAAGAATCAAGCGCAATGCCATACTACCTATTGATAAACTGAAAGGTAGCAGTGCTGTGGAAGATAACCTGAATCGTTGGGTGAAAGCCGACGATAAGGAGGATATGATCCGGAGAGACGCCGGCATCTATCTGCACTGGGGACGGACTGTATATTGCAAGGATACCCGCGACCCTCTGTTGCTGGCACAAGCCCAGCAGGAAGCACTGGAACGCCTGCAGGAAAACCTCGAAATCTGGCACGAAGCCGGCTACGCAGTACATCTGGCTCCTAAGTTGGGCGTGCGCGAAGTGCGCCGTATCAAAGGCGAGTACGTGCTTACAGCCAATGACTTGATTGCCGGAACGATGCACGATGATGTGATAGCCCACGCACACTATTCGTTCGATGTATGGGGAATGAAAATTCCCGAAGAAATGAAGCATATCGGCCCTTACGGCATTCCCTATCGCAGTATTCTGCCAACCAAGACCGAGGGGTTGCTCACTGCCGGACGTATCATCAGTGCGACACGCATTGCGCACAGTTCTCTTAGAGTGCAGCCTATCTGTTCCAACATTGGAATGGCAGCCGGTACGGCAGCAGCTATGTCCGCCTTGAATCAAACCGGACTTCGTTCCATAGATATCAAACAACTACAAGACCGACTTGCCTCAATGGGGCTTTTCGATGGTTTAAAAAAGAAATAAGCGTACGACTATGACAATGAATAGAAGACAGTTTTTGAAGAACATGGGAATAGGCGCTGCTGGTGCAGCTTTGCCCGGAGTCTCCATGTTTGCTGCGAATGAAGCGATGAATCCCCAAGATAAATCCCTGTTTAAATTGCCCGAATTGCATTGCGATGTGATTGTAGTGGGTGCCGGACCGGCAGGTATACCTGCTGCCGTTGCTGCTGCCAGAGAGGGGGCCAAGGTGATTTTACTGGAAGAAGATATGATGCCCGGAGGAGCTCCGGTGGATATGTATGTCACATATATGTGCGGCGCACCCCGTGTCGGTGTATTTATCGACATGGTGCGCGAACTGAACCAGAAACATTCACTAAGCATTACCCCCAGCAACACGTTCGGACAATGGGCATGGGATAATAAGCAGCATTGGTGGTTGCCGTCGTCATTTGCGCAAGTCGTTTACGGCATTATGAAAGCGGAAAAGAATATCACGTTGATGTGTGGTTCACCGGTTGTGGATGCAGTGGTCGAGACAAAAGGCAACAGAAACAGAGTGACCGGCGTCTGCGTGATGCGTCAGGGTATGTTGCAGAAAGTCTCCGCTCCGGTTACCATCGACGCCACCGGTACCGGACTATTGGCAGCCAAAGCCGGTTGTGAATACTTCTACGGTAGCGACGCCCGCAAGGACTTCAACGAAAGCATCGGACTCGAAAAGAGTGACGGCAGAGTGCAGCCATGTACCATGATGTACATCAGCCAACGCACCCGCAGCGACGCGGAATTTCCCCGCCACATATTCAAAACCGGTGTACTCGACCACGACCAGGAGAAGTGGGTGACCCAACAGACGGAAGAAGAATTCCGGAAGATAGACTCCGGCATATACCTCCACTGGGGAGCAACGGTAGAATGTACCGACACCACCGACCCGGTATTGGTAGCCGACGCGCATCGCCGTGCCATGAAAAAACTGGAACCGCAATTCGAAGCCCTCAACCAGGCCGGATACGTCACTCATGTAGCCCCGAAAATCGGAATCAGAGAGTGCCGCCGTATCAAAGGAGAATATGTGTTGACAGTAGATGATGTACTGAAAGGAGTGATGCACGATGATAAGATTGCCGATGCCTGGTACTCGTTAGACCCATGGGGAATGAATGTAGACCCCAAAATAAAGAACAGCGTAGGACCTTACGGCATCCCATACCGCAGCTTGATTCCCGTTAATACCGAAGGATTGCTGACAGCCGGACGCATTATCAGCGGAACCCGTCTGGCAATGAGTTCTTATCGGGTGCAACCGATATGTGCAACTATTGGCGAAGCAGCCGGTACGGCAGCAGCGATGGCGGCTTTGCAGAAGACGAGTGTGCGTAATCTCGATGTACGTCGCTTGCAGAACCGCTTGGACGAGAAAGGTCTGTTCGACTGGTATCGTCATGTGAATATGAATGTGAATAATAAACCATGGAAAAAATAAGATAAATATGAACCGTATATTTCTTTTAATATTAGTATCAATTTTTACAGTCTCCACAGCCAGTGCTCAAACCACTTTCCTGAAGAAACTCAAGAAAGGCGAAAAGCAGACTGTTGTGTTTTACGGTGCCAGTGCTGCCATCAATACCTCCAACCGGGCTTGGGTGGACCAGCTTCGTACTAGACTCGAACGCAGATTCCCCGAAAAGATAACGTTCTACAACTGCTCGAAGTCGGGAATCGGCTCTTTCTGGGCAACTGAAAACTTCAAAGACTCCGTATTGAGCCGCAAACCCGATTTATTGATATTCGGCTTTTCGGAAAACGATGCTGTGACCCGTTTCAACAACGCTCCCTGGTATTCGGGAAAGTGTGCGGAATACATGGTTGACAATCTGCGGGCACAGAATCCTGATGCCACCATCGTATTGTATATTCTTTCCGAACGTCCGTTGGGACAATCGGCGGAGACCCGTCCCGAACTGGCAGCATTCAATGCTTCATGCCGCGAAGCAGCCAAAAAGAAAGGTATCATTCTCGTCGATTACTCGGTAGAATTTAATAAAATCTACGACGCCGGAGGAGAAGAAGCATTAAAGCCATATCAGCGCGACGGTATTTTGCCTACCCGCAAAGCGGCACAGGAAATCCTTGTACCGATGCTGTGGGATGCGATATTGGGACGTGACAGTGCAAAGAAGTGATTCATCAGTTGAAAACACATATAGACGAACAGGTTAAAGAATATATCGGCATTGATAAAATACTATGAAAATGAAAAGTTTTATTTATATCATGGGAGTTGCCCTATCGGTAGTTTTCTGCTCTTGCGAAAAACAGGGAGAGCAGGAGCAGGGAACAGAACAAGGGCAGGGAGAGAAGCCGGAACCGGAATCACCCGAAGAACCTCCTTTGGTTGAAAACTGGGATTTGATTGAAATCACGCGTGCCGAAGTGGGAAACAGCAATTATGAAGAATTGCTCTATCTGGCTTCGCTTGCCGGACTTGTGAATCGCAGCAGTCCCGAAATCTTTCTTCACTCCGGTCAGGCATACGCCAAATGGATGACTGAAATGAAAGCCTCCGGTTATACCTTTACGAAGAAAAGACTGTCGGAGATAACTTCTTTGTTCCTGAACAGAGCGAAAGGGTATGTATTGGTGGATGATAAATTGGAGAAAACATACATTGCTGCAAGCCTTGCAGGAGTGCTTGATGCTGTGATACTGACAGCGGCCCTGGCCTCTAAAGCTCCTTATAACAGTCTGCAGAAACTGGCCGACGTGAGGGATAAGGATGAGGCTTGGCTGGCCGACTATATAAAACAACATTCTTCACAATTCAACTTGAATGCGATTGTGAACAACGCTTCTTTCCCGTGGACAATGGTCGATTTTGCCATAGCGAACCGATATCCCTGGTGTAGCAATGCCAAAAGTGACGGTGCTGTGCTGCAAAAGCTTTATTATATGTTGAAACCCAATTCGCCTCATTACGGTTGGGGAGTACCCTATAATCTTGAACGCATGGATGTGCGGTTCGGATGCGAACATAATGGAGTATATACCGTGCCGGGTATCAACACCATGAGCCTTTCCATCCTGTCGTCCAAACAGTTGAAACCGTATGACCGACCGGCTTCGCCTGTGGAAGTCCCGGCACGGACAGGCGTGCATTATGCCACGATCGTATTCAGTGACGGAGACAATACGTCCTATATGCTCGATTTGTTTTCCCGGAATACCTATATCTCGCATCCGCGTGTACATGAGATTCCGCTTACCTGGATGTATCCCCCGACTCTGCGCACCAATATGGTTCCGGTGCACAACTGGTATCAGAAAAACCTGCCGGCAACCAACTGTTATGTCGGGGCATTGTCCGGTGCGGGTTATACATTCCCGTCTCATCATGAGTTTGTAGCCGACTATTTCCGCATGACGAATGGAATGTTGAAAGATTGCGGCATGCAGTATATGGTACTGATGGACGATGCGGAACTATTCACCGGTTCGTCTGCCGGTTCGTATGAAACGTTTATGAAGCGGCACACCGGCAACTTGCCCGATGTGAAAGGATTCTTGTATATGAATTATTTGGGATATGCCAAATGGCAGGGCGCTTATTTCTTTGCAGGAGATGCTCCGGTTGTTTCGTTCCGCTATTTCATGAAGAATGATGATAAGTTTACGGAACCTCATACGCCCGAAACCATCGCTGCGGCTTTGAATTCGGCTCCACGTGACATTAACAGTATAGATGCTTATTCGGCAATCGTGGTACACGTCAATGCTCCGTCCAGTTACACGGTGGAAGATATGCTTGTATTTAAAAATTTATTAAACGAAAATGTAGTATTGGTGAATACGGAACAGTTCCTCGAACTTATCAGGAAGAATGTAAAAGGTAATAGAGGTTAATCCCTCTTTTAACACAGTGGTTAATGCTTTTTTGAGGGTGTTAATCCACGGATTAACCCTAGTTCTAATCATTTCACCCATATATTTGAGAAAAAAACAGTATTCTTTTAGTAACCTAAAAAATTAATACCCAATGAAACAATTCTATTCATTATGTATGATTATGCTCCTGGCATCTGTTCTGGCAATAGATGTTATGGGACAAAAAACGACTCTGACTGTTACCGGTAAAGTAACGGATCTGGAGGGAGACCCACTGTCGGGAGTCTCGGTCGTTGTGCAGGGAACAACGCGCGGCACGATTACCAATATCGACGGAGCATACTCTATAAATGTACCGTCGAAACAGTCGGTGCTTGTTTTCTCGATGATTAGTATGAAAACTGTCGATCATCGTGTAGGCAATAGTACACAGATCAATATTATTATGGAAGAGGACGTGATTGGTTTGGGAGACGTAGAAGTGGTAGCCATCGGTTATGGCTCTATGCGTCGCTCGGACTTGACAGGTTCCATATCATCTATTAGTAAGGATGCATTGAGCGAACGTGCCATTACGTCACTCGAAGATGCTATGAGAGGTAAGGCAGCCGGTATGCAGATTGTGCAGAATGACGGTGCTCCCGGTTCTGATTACACCATCCGTATTCGTGGTGCATCGTCCGTTAATGCTTCAAGTGCCCCGATTTTTGTTATCGACGGTGTGATTTGTGAAGATGCTTCTTCTTTGAATCCGGGCGATGTGGCATCCATTGAAATTCTAAAAGATGCTTCCTCAACCGCTATCTATGGTTCGCGTGGTGCGAACGGTGTCATCATGATTACCACACGCCAGGGAACCAATGATGGAAAAACACGGGTGGAACTGTATGCTAACTTAGGTATGCAGCAGGCAGTACGTCAATTTGATATGCTCAATTCTTCGGAATATGCGTTGATGCGTTATAAGACCGGGTGGAAATACTACCCCTACGGAACCGATCCGTCGACCATGAGCGATGGTATTGTCTATCGTGACAATCCGAACGGTGACGGTAACTATTGGGTACTTCCCGAAAGTTCAACTTATGCAGACTGGGAGTCGTATGGTGCTCCGGGTAGTACGAATACTCAATGGCAAGACCTGATGTTCCGCGATGCCCTGTATCAGGAATATCGTATCAACGTTTCGGGTGGTAATAAGAACACGCGCTATTCGGTATCCGGCGGTTATCTCAATCAGGAAGGGGTAGTAGTAAACTCCGGTTTCGAACGTTTCACAGGAAGAATTAACCTCGTTCAGAAATTGAGTACTAATGTGACTATGACTGCCAATATATCAGGCTCAAGAACTAAAAACTCCGGTTTAGCAACCGGCAGTTCCGATGGTTTGATGGTGAAACTGTTACGTCAGTCGCCTTTGAATTCTGCTACCTCATCCGGTATTACCGAAGGTACAGGCAGTGAAGAGGGGCAGGTTGTTTCTAACCCATACATACAAGTGCGCGATATTACCAACAATCGTTATAAAGACAATCTGACAGCACGTATGCAACTGGAATGGAAGATACTTACCGAGCTTTCTCTGAATGTAGCAGGTACGTATGAAGACAATCATCAGAAAACAGATGTATTTTATCCCGCCAACACCGAACAGGGATTTAAAGCAAACGGACGTGCCATTGTCACTAATGCCGGAATTAAAAAACTCTCCGGAGAAGCATTCCTGACTTATACCAATTCGTGGAAAGGCGGACATCGCCTTAAAGTATTGGCTGGTAGCACGCTTGAAACCTACAATAATAATACGGTGCGCACTGAAACACAGAATTTTCCTTCACTCAATCTGGGGGTAAATGGACTGGGAATGGGTGTTACTCCACAGATTCCTACTTCCTCAATCGTTGAGTGGAATATGGTGTCGTTCCTAGCACGTGCCGAATACAATTATAAGGAACGTTATCTGCTGACAGCCAGTTATCGTGCCGATGGTTCGTCACGCTTCGGTGCCGGTAATAAATGGGCGGGATTCCCGTCAGTTGGTCTGGCATGGCGTATCAACGAAGAGTCGTTTGTGAAAGACTTGGGAGTTTTCTATAACCTAAAGTTGCGTTTCGGCTATGGTCGCAGTGGTAACACAGCCATTCCTTCTTATCGTAGCCTTTCAACAATCGCTTCTTCATTCTATCCGATGTATGGTTCCGATCTTTCTTACGGTGCCAGCATTGACAGGCCGGCAAACCCGTCATTACGTTGGGAAACAACGGATATGGTCAATCTCGGACTGGATATGTCTTTTTTTAAAAACCGCCTGGCAATGACGGTGGATGTTTATCGTAAAAAGACCACCGACCTGCTGATTGAAAAGAATGCAGCATTGGCTACGGGATACGAAAAGGGATGGGCCAATGTCGGAGCCGTCCGCAATCAGGGTATTGAGATTACCTTGGATGCTACCCCTATTCTGACTAAGAAATGGAACTGGACCTTGAATGCCAACATCGGCTTCAACCGTTCGAAAGTGCTTGATATCGGTCCTGGTGATGAGATGGGATTTGACCCGGGGGTTATTCCCGGTTCCGGAAACTTTGTCATGATTCGCAAGAATAAGAGTCTCGGGCAATGGTATGGCTATAAGATTGACGGTGTGTATGCTTCACAGCACGAAATCAATGAACAGGGGCTTACCGAAGTGCTCGGACAGAAGATTGCCAGCATACGTCCGGGAGATTATCGCTTCCGCGACCAGAACGGTGACGGTAAAATCACTTCCGCCGACCTCGTATTACTGGGAAGTGGCGAACCGGATTTCACAGGCGGTTTGACGAACACAGTTTCTTATAAGAACCTGTCATTGAGCGTAGCCATGCAGTTCAGTTACGGAGCAACTGTTTTCAACGCCAACCTCCATTCATTGACAAGTGGACGTGACGGTCATAATCAGATTGCTGAAATGAATACCAACTCCTGGTCACCGACACTTTATGATGCAGATGGTAATGTATTCTTTGCCGGTAACAACGAAGCCAAATATCGTATGCCGGGTGGGGTGGCACTCAACTACTGTACATCCAAAATGCTTGAAGACGGTTCATTCCTCCGTATAGGAGACATCACGCTGGCCTACGCACTTGGAAAGAAAGTAGCCAAGAAAGTCGGTATGCAGAACATCAAACTGTTTGCTTCGGTCAAGAACCTTTGCGTATTTACCAAATATACGGGATTTGACCCGGAAGTAAACACTCGTCAGGGACAGACAGGCGACTTGATGCCGAGTCTCGACTACAGTGCTTATCCGCGCAATCGTTCTTATTCTGTTGGTTTCAATTTTATTTTCTGATTTGTTTAACACCCTGAATATTGAATTCCATGAAAAAATATATCATATTATTATTGGCTACTATGTTCCTACTCGGAACTTCCGTTTCGTCTTGTACCAATTTCTTGGAAGAGAAGCCGGAGTCTGAATTCGATGAAGGAACTTTCTATAAGACTGTCGAATCTCTGAAAGTAGGAGCAGTCGGTGCGTTTTCTACGCTGCGCTATATGTATAACGTCGGCACCAATACCCCGTTATTTGTCGGTATGGTGGGTACGGACGAGTGTATGTATCCCAATGAAACGAACCTGCGTGGTTTTATCGACCGCTACACATATACGCCTACCGATGGCTGTATCAAGCAATTCTGGTTTCGCTACTACCGGTTGATTACCGCCTGCAACACTGTTATCTACAAAGCACAGGGAATCGAAGGAGACGCTAAACTTATCAACCGCTATGTGGCTAATGTACGCTTTTTACGTGCATGGGGATATTTCAACCTGGTGCAGACTTTCGGAGCCGTGCCTTTGATGACCGATCATGTGACGGAGCTGACTTACGACATGGGACGTACACCGGTAGCAGAAGTTTATCAACTCATTGAAGATGATTTATTGTTCTGTTTGGGCGAAGATGTTCTGCCTAAAGAGATAGATGGCGGTTGGGCGAATTACTGGGCTGCCAAAACATTGTTGGCAAAAGTATATATTACGATGGCTTCGGCACGTGCCGCCGATCGTGTAGCCGGTTACGAGCAGATTGAACAGACAGATGAAAAACTTTACGGTGATGCATTGGCACTGCTGCAAGATGTAATTACCAATAGCGGACGTGATTTGGAACCTGTTTACGGAGATGTCTTTAAAATTGAAAATAAGAACATCAATAAAGAGACGATTTGGGAAATACAGTTCAGCGCACAGAATCCTTATGGCTCACAATGGCCGAAAGAATACGGTGCCCGTGCAATCAATACCGACGGACAGAAACTTTACGGCGGCTGGCGTACAAATGCCATTGCCGGACAATGCAACCTTAAATATGTTCCCTCATTCTGGAACTATTATGATGCCAATGGTTACGACAAGCGTCGGGAGTGGAATCTGGCCGATTATGTGATTGACTTTGATAAGACCAATAATAGCCCGATAGCACAGAAACCCATGACGGAGCTAAGCGGTAAACCGCAACCCGGAGACAATGCGAAGTCTGTAACGAACAGTGGTGTCACCAAATATCGTTGGGGAGCTACCTGGAAAGATGAACATACCAACTTTGTGTATTCCAACTGTCCGAACAATATCCTCGTACTGCGTTTTGCCGATGTACTGCTGATGTACGCCGAAGCCGATTTGATGTTGAACAACGGTTCACCGTCCGACGAGGGTGTGGAAGCAATGAATCGCATCGTGCAACGTGCCCGCGGATTAAATCAGGGAGTTGCTGTCACTGAAAACGATACCCCCGGATTTGGGAATTACGATACGTATACACTCGAAGATGTATTGTTGGAGCGTGCCCGTGAGTTATGCTTCGAACGCTGGCGTTGGTATGATCTGGCACGTACCGGTATGCTTGAGCACTTCCTGGAAAACCGCAATGGTTTTAGTACGACGAAAACCAGCTTCGACAGTGATAAGAATTATTTGTTCCCCATTCCGTTGAGCGAAATACAGATTTCGACGAATAAAGACGGAATGTATCAGAATCCTAATTATTAATGGGATGGCAATTATGCTTCTTTCTGTTTTAATAAGACGGGATATTGCAGAACTTGATAAAACTAACAGTCTGTCCGGATATTCCCTTGGGGAGATTTAATCGGGCTTTAAAAATCTTGAATCAATGAAACAAATAAAATATTTATCTTTTATCCCTTTTCTGGCTCTTCTCTGCTTGATGACGGGATGTGAAAATGACAAAGATGTGTATTACCCTTATGTCAATGTTCCGCTTACTACGCACAATCCGGTGCTCGTTGAGGGAGAAGTCCTGCATATCGGTATTGGTTTGGACGGTGTGAATTATCGTGTAGAGAGTGATAATGAGGATGTGGTGACTGCCGAGGTGGTTGGCAACGAGATACTGTTGACAGGCGGTGACATAGGTAGCACCATCGTTCGCCTTTCGGATGATAGCTACAATCGTGCTCTCATGACGGTTGAAGTACGTAAACTTCAGGAACTGACACTCGAATCGCTCCCGGAGGGAGTGGAAGTATTGCGTCTGGATAACGACGGCGTTATTCTTCGTGAAATGAAAATCCTGACCGGTAATGGCGGTTATACAGTAACCAATTCTGCTCCTGAAGCCATCAGTGCTGAAATTGTGGAAGATCCCGACGTAACAGGAGGATATAAACTGATACTTGGCGGTAAAGCAAATGTCGATCAGGCAACGGTTACTGTGACAGATTCCCGAAACAAGTCAGCTACTCTTAAAGTGCGGGTGACGAATCCGATTCGTCCTGTTCTGTTTGATAAAGAGGGGACTCTTGAGGGGGAATATGTGTACGAGGGTACGCCTCAACAGATTTCTTTCAATATCACTTCCGGTAATGGCGGTTATACCGTTAAATCTCTGAATGAAGGAGTAGCTACTGTGGCAGTATCCGGCACCACAGTAACTGTAACCGTGGTAGGTGACGGTGGCACAACCATCACTGTGACCGATCAGGAAAAGGAAAGCCGTTCCATAGATTTATGGGTACCGCTCAATCTTGACGACCCGACGCCACGTATTTATTGGGATGGTTATCGTGCCGATATTAACACGGCCGGAGTTTCCAGTACCGGATCTTATGCAACGCCAAAAGATATGTACTGGTATCAACAAAACGGTGAAGTGAAAGATACATACTATGTCTACTTTAATGGTGGTTGGGCAAACAATTTAAATTGTGTGAATGCTGCCAATCGTAATCCGAAGTTTGAAACGACTATCAATGACACTAAGACTTCGTACACAGACAAAGCAGCCTCTGACGTTAAACTGACCGAGTTTATTTTGGAAAAACGCATTGGTACAGGTCCGACGAGCCATCCGCATATCTATTTCATCTCTTTAAAAACAGAAGATGGTAAGCGTGGATTTATAGTGCATCGTTGGAATGAATAATAAATACAAATAGGTCCTTAGTTTTTTTCAGGGTATGAATATGAGGGTCGGATGCTGTATTGCTCCGGCCCTCTATGTTTTGATAGAGCATACAAAATTAGAGGCTGCCTTTCGGTAATACCATGAAAATAACTATCTTTGCTAACTGTTTATTATACACATAACCTAACAACATTATGCAGTATGAACTATAATTTTGATGAAATAATAAACCGTAACGGTACAGATTCCGTAAAATGGGATGCAGTAGAGAGTCGTTGGGGACGCAATGACCTGATTCCAATGTGGGTAGCTGATATGGATTTCCGCACAGCTCCTTTTGTCATAGAGGCTTTGAAAAAACGCCTGGAACATGAAGTACTCGGATATACATTTGCTTGCAAAGAATGGTCGGAGTCTATTATTAACTGGGTGAAGGAGCGTCATGGTTGGACTATCCGTGAAGAGATGTTGACTTTCACTCCCGGTATTGTCCGCGGCTTGGCTTTTGTAATCCACTGTTTTACGCAGAAAGGAGATAAGATAATGGTAATGCCCCCTGTTTATCATCCTTTCTTTTTGGTCACTCAAAAGAATGAGCGCGAAGTGGTATTCAGCCCGTTAGTCCTGAAAGATGAACAATATTATATTGATTTCGACCGCTTCCGTCAAGATATTCAAGGATGCAAATTGCTTATTCTAAGCAACCCTCATAACCCGGGTGGACGTGTATGGACGAAAGAAGAACTGTCTCAAATAGCCGACATCTGCTATGAAAGCGGCACATTGGTTATCTCTGACGAGATTCATGCTGACTTAACGCTGCCTCCATACAAACATCCTACCTTTGCTTTGATTTCAGAGAAGGCACGTATGAATTCTCTTGTCTTTATGTCTCCCAGCAAAGCATTCAATATGCCGGGATTGGCAAGTTCTTATGCAATTATTGAGAACGACGAACTTCGTCACCGTTTCCGGACATATATGGAAGCAAGCGAGTTTAGCGAAGGACATCTCTTTGCTTATTTAAGTGTTGCAGCTGCTTACAGTCATGGAACAGAATGGCTGGACCAAGTGATAGCATATATTAAAGGAAATGTGGATTTCACTGAAACGTATTTGAAAGAACATATTCCTGCTATCAAGATGATCCGTCCGCAAGCCTCTTACTTGATCTTCCTGGATTGCCGCGCATTGGGACTCAATCAGGAAGAACTGAATCGTCTTTTTGTAGAAGATGCTCATCTGGCACTGAATGATGGAACAACATTCGGTAAGGAAGGCGAGGGATTTATGCGGTTGAACGTTGCTTGTCCACGTGTTACGCTGGAAAGAGCATTGAAACAGTTGGAGCAGGCTGTAATGGATTTAAAGTAGTCTTTTTAGTCCATTCCCCGGTTCGGAAATAAAATCAATCCGTTCAGGGGATGAAGCTATATTTCCTGTCTCACTCTTGCTTTTTACTATTTAATTTTGTATCTTTAGTGCTTCCCATTTTTCCAAAGACAGGTAATCATATTACAAAGTGACCAATATCATCTTATAAGGTGATATTGGTCACTTTGTAATGTGCCTATTGTCCCGTTGTAACGGGACGACTTACCGACTGCATAAAAAACTACTAATCTCTGCACTGAAAACCCTTAATCTTTGCACTGAAAAGTCTTAAGTACAAGATTGAAAAAATAGTTTGTTGCAGTATGATGATATGACAATGCCTCAACTATGGCATCACATTTACCGGAATCAGCCGTACCTCACTATTCAAGCCGGAGGGTAATGGACTCCAATGCCCATAATTGGCCGGACGATAGTTCAAATCAACAATATTGATTTCTTTGAATTTGCGCCACTGCACTCCCTGCCTGTCTAATTCTGCAATTCGATTCGCAGGGAGATTCGTGACTTCTATCTCGATGTGGTTTTTTCCGGGTTTTAAGAACTCGCCTAACTTTAGTTGATAAGGCACTGCCCATGCGCATCCCGCTTCCTGTCCGTTGATGCGGACACGGGCACTTTCGCGTACATCTCCCAAATCAAGAATCCAGTCGTCAGCTTGCAAAGCCGGCAATTCGATGTCTAAGGAATAAACACCGGTTCCCATGTTCGTTTGGGCTGCCGGATGATTGATATGGGTCCATGAACAGGGGCGATCTATATCAAATGTTCCTTGAATTTCCGGTTTGCTTTCGGCGAAGTGCAACTTCCAACCATGATCCAGACGAAGGCTGAAAGGTTGTTCTTTTACATACTTCCACGGTTTGGATGTCTGCAAAGATTGTTGATACGTTTGCAGAATAATCGATTCACCGGATTTTAATTGCAAATAGACTTGTGTTTTGCCGTCTGCCTGTCTCACTTTAGCTTCACCACATTCTCCGGTCATGGGATTGAAGAGAGCGGCTGCGGCTGCATTCGTTCCCAATGTGATCCAACCGTCCACTCCTTTATTTTGCAAGGAAGAGATGAAATAGTGGTGTCCCGTATCATTCACTCTCCGGATCGCTTGTAGTCCGAATTTGGTTTTCATTTCTTCGGGAGAGATATTGCAGCTGGCCAATGTGCGTGCATAATCCGTTCCTGTGATAATCTTCCCCTTTCCGATTGGAGTAACGGTTGTTTTCGAGAAAGAAACAGCCGGAAGTTGCCGGAGCGTACGCTGGTAGCTTTGGCGTTTTTGTTCCAACTGACCGTATCCCGGTACATCTGTCGGATAATTTTCGAGGAATACGATAGTAGCTCCCTGTTTGGCAAGTTCATAAAGATGTGCCAATACATCACTCGGCATTAGGTGCGCAGCAGGCACTACCAATGCTTTGTAGCCCGTTCCGCCCGAAGTAACCAACTGTCCGTCTTTGAAACGTGTACTGCGAATAAAGTTATCGGAAATATAATCCCCGTCATACCCGCTGTTGTTGATGCGATGGATAGCGTCGATAAACTTAGGAGCCAGTTTATCCATGTGGTGTATCGTGAATAATAACAATCGTCCCGGCTGCTCATTCCACATATCATATACCGGAAGATAAATCAGGAAATCATTATCCGGCTGTCCCATTTGCAGGAAGCTTTGGCAACGGGTGATATAGTTGAAGAACGAAGGAGCATCACGCCAAATACTGTTTGTCGGACTCATATTGATAGAAGCGTAGAATAACCATCCGGGCCATTCGGCTTCTTTCGGAGAGTACGGAGTGCCGTGGAAAAACATATGATTGACACCGGAAACGAACATCAGATCCATATCCGGTTTGCACTGCGACAAAGAAGTGCGGAAATGTTCCGTCAGCCACGTGAATGTTTCGGAAGAAGTATATGTTTTTCCTGCAATGTGAGCGGCCGAAGAGGCGTATTTCAGCATAGACAGGTCGGAATCATTCTTTTTAGTCAAAGAGTCCTGACGCAATCCTTCGATATGGAATTGCGACAGTCCGAAACCCTCACATTCGGGAATATCCACGGAGGCATAAATATCAATCAGGTTAGCGGGGGAACCGTGTGCCTGATTGCGGGTAATGCTACCGTTTTTGTGTGCCCAGTCCGTCCACTGACAGGTAAAGTTCTCCAATAATAAATCGGAAATCGTTTCCCGGTAATCGGATACGATACGTCTGCTGACTTCCGGACGGCTTTCGTCCAGAAATTCAGGGAAATGTTCTTCCAGTTTGTACCCCCGTCGACGAGTGAATTGTTCCAGGAAATCGTCTGTCCAATCTGCCTGATACACTTCGTAAGAGTCGTTGAAGAATGTATGGGGATAGCTCGTCTTGCTGCTTTTGAAAGCACGGTCAAAACGGGAAAGATAGTTCTTTACAGCTTTCTTTGAGAGATGGTTCATTACATATCCCTCACCTCCGGGAGCGGCACGTTTCACTTTCTGTCGTGTCTTACCGATATAAAGAGCTACGATTTTCCATTTGCCCGCAGGGGCTTTCCATTGTAGCTTGTCTTTTTTTACGTGGGCGGTCAGGTTGATACATTTACCTTTCTCATCGTAAGCCATCACCCGGCTTAGTACGGAATAAGCCTGTTGCTTAGGGTCGGTCACATTGATATCTTGTTCAATCTCTTTCCTCCCCTCTATGTGGTATGTCTGGAAGATAGCCTTCGTAGCTGCGTCTTCGATACTGACTTCCGGTCCGCCGAAAGGCCATCCGGTTCCGGTATTCATGTCAATCTCGATACCGGTGCGCTTTCCTTCCGCCTGTGTATGTTTGAGAACTTCCATCCAGCGGGGAGAGAGGAATTGAATCTCATTCGCATCATTGCCTTGCACTCCATAGATGGGAGTAATTTCTACCGCCCCCATTCCGGTGCGTGCATATTCTTGCAGATTGTATGTCAGGTTCTTTTCGTCTACGGCACTTCCCAACCACCACCATCTGGCACCGGGACGTGCTTCCACCGGAGCATCCGGCCATTGCTGTGCTTGCATTACTCCACCTGCGGCAAGCAGGCAAAGGACTATCCATTGTCTTTTATTCATCATTCTTTCGGCGTATTATAATATTCTATGTTTTCTGTATCGTCAGTAACAAAAAGCGGTCGTCCGTCCGGCTGTTCAAAGTGGAAACGGACACCGTCGAAGGTTATATTCCGTGCATGACGGATATAAAATCCTTTGGCGGGAATCGTGCCGAACATCCACGGTTCGGGATATACTTTTTCCTGTTCGGGAGGAACACGTTTGCCATCCTCTTCACTGTAGCCACCTTTATAATAAAGGTGAATATTACGGAAAGTCACATCCTCGATACAGGCTCCCGGTACGCCGCTGATGATAGAAGCATACCGGCTGTCGGCATTCCATACATTGATATCGCTGATAAGAATACGTTTCATGGTGCTTACAGGAGTATCTTCAGGACTGCGCATACGTGCACCCAACCGGAGGAAAATAGGCGCGTTGACTATATTTCTCATTGTGATGTTACTGATTACAATATCTTCCAGATGTCCTCCGTCTACCGTTTCCAATGCCAGCCCACGGCAATGTTCAAAGATACAATTCGTAATCGCAATATTGCGGAAACCTCCACTGCTTTCTGTGCCGAATTTGATGCGTCCCGTACGGAAACCATGATCGGGAGCCTGCGGTTCGTCCAGCCGCCAAGTGCCGTCCATTACGCTGCCTTTGTCAAAGCCGCTGACATAACAATCGCTGATCGTCACATTTTCCGTGTCTTGGAAGCGTCCTAATCCATAAGAGGCTTTCAAGACAATGGCATCATCCCAGGGGGAGTTCACCGTGCATTGGCTGATACGTACGTTCCGGCAGCAATCAATGTCGAAGCCGTCCCGGTTGGTGTCTACTTTCAGATTCAGAATCGTCAGATGATCCACTCCGGTAGCCAACAGGGCGAAATGCCCGCAATGCAGCATGGATAAATCTTTCAGGGTCACATTTCTGCAATCTTTCAGGCTGATCGCCTTATTGCCTACACCCGGCAGGCGGCTCTCTTCACGAGTCAAGCCTTTGCCGTAGATTAAGCCGGGACCACTGATCGTAATATTCTCCAGTCCGATTCCCCAAATTAAAGAGTTTTTCCAATGGCTGTGACCGAAATCCTGAAACTTATTATGTTCATTCGGTTCGGCGGTATCATATCCTTCCTCTTTTCCGGGAAAGGCGGCAATGATGCGGGTGCCCTGTTCCAAATAGATATGAATATTACTTTTTAACCGGATGGAATAACACGCATATTCTCCTGCAGGTAGATATACTGTGCCTCCTCCGGCCTGTGCGGCCGCTTCAATCGCACGATTGATTGCAGGCGAATCAATTGTTTTCCCATCCGCTTTGGCTCCGAAGTCCATTACATTATAAATGGCTGCATGTAGATAAATGCAACCTATTAACAGACTGGATAATAAATAGATCCTTTTCATTTTTTGTCGATTTTGGCAAAAATATCCGGTAACATATAGTAGTTGTAATCCGCTTTTTCATTCTGTTCGTAGAAACAGAAATAAAGCCGGAAAGGCTTGTTTCCTTCATTTTGGGAAGAAGCCGGGGAGAGACTGCAACGTCCGGTCAGTACAGGGCGGTCGGTTTGTTTGCCTGATTCGTAAAGCATCAGGGGAGTTGCATCCTTATGTCCGTCGCTCAAGCGGATATCAACAGTAGGGGTGACAGCCTGCAGCGTTTTCAACTTCATGCTTTCTCCATAGTAGCAAGTGAAGGCTTGTCCCTCCACGCTGAATACATTGATGTCCGAATCCGGTTGGCAATCGCCGAAACTCCAAAATAGGGCATCGGCTTCCGGAGCAGAGGCGACTTCTACTTCCAGGATAAATCCACGACTATCGGGCAATGCTTTCCATTGGAAGGACACTCCCTGTATCTTTTCTTCAGGTTTTAGCCAGTGGCTTTCGTTTCCTTTCTTCGATACACCCAACCGGAAAGTGCCGGCAGGTGGCGTCAGTGCTTGTGCTTGCGCATCAATGAGCAAGATTCCCAGCAGTGCGATGGTCAGGAGATGTCTTAACATAGTTGAAGTTGATATTACTTTGTTCATTCTCTTTTAGTTCAATGACATTCTTTTCTTCTGTCTTTAACGTGATTTCAGATAAGTTGAAATTCTTCGTATAGCAGATTTTGCCCGGTTTGTCGGTCTGCGCTTCGATGGCATAAAGATAGAAATTTTCCAGACGTAACGAGTCATTCCATCCCGAAGCGGAGATAAATTCGTCCACATTTTCCGCTTTTACCTTTGATACGTAGACATTGCGGAAACGCGGATAACCTTTTTCGGGAGGCGTTACTGGGGTCAGCATGACTCTCCAGTGCTCCGGGATTTCTTTCCCTTCATACTCTTTGGGTAAAGTGCTGTAACTGTAACTGGGGTTCCAGTTCAAGTCTGCTGCCAGTACGTGACGGACGTTTGCCGCTTTTACTTCAGTCATATAAATGTTTTCGATTGTTCCTCCACGGTTCATGGCACTTTTCAACCGCAGTACGGCCGAGGTGCCGATTGCTTCCAGATTATATCCCAATACATTCCGTATGCTGCCGGAAGTTTCGCTTCCGCAGGTGATAAGTCCGGCACCTTTGCGGGCGATGCAATTTCGTATGACCACATTTTCTGTAGGAAGGTTCACCCGCAGTCCGTCTGCATCCCGTCCCGATTTGATACAGATATTATCATCGTTACAGTCTACATCGCAGTTTTCGACCAAGATATTGCAGGAAGAATCAATGTCGATACCGTCCGTGCTCGGACCGTGTCCGCCTATATTGTTGTTGATTGTCAGTCCGTCTATCGTGCAATAATCGGAGTAAAGAATCTGACACCCCCAAAAACCGGTACGCATCAGGGTAAATCCTTTCAATGTAATGTCCGAGCTACGTTCTATGAGGATGCCCCGTACCCGTTTGCAGTCGTAATCCACAATCCAGCGCAATCCTTTTGCTTCGTATTCTTTCCGCATTTCCCAATATTTATCCCAAAATACTTTTCCCCGGCAGTCCAGTGTTCCTTCTCCGGTGACAGAAACGTTCTTTTCATTGACAATGTTGATAACTGCCGCGGGCCATGTCATCTCGATTCCTGCAATCCGTGAACGGAATTCGGGATAATGATGAATGGATGGGCTGGCCAATAAAGTCACCCCTTTGTCTAGTTGCAGGTTGACACCGCTTTTTACGAACAGTGCTCCTGTCTGGTAATATCCCGGTTGGAGAACTACCGTTCCTCCACCGCTGACGGCACAACTGTCAATTGCTTTCTGGATAGCTTCCGTGCTAAGCACCGTGCTGTCTGCTACTGCGCCAAAAGAATTAGCGGATAAAATTACATTGTTTCCGGGCATTTGCCGGCTGCCTACACTGTCGGCCCACGACAAATCCGGTTGCTGCGGAACCTGCCCCCATTCGAAGCTGTTGTTTCCTGCCTGTTTGGCCGTTGGGGTGGCGCAAGCTGCTGTCAAAAGTGTGCCTGCTAGTAGGAGCAGGGGAAAGATGCCTTTGGTTTTCATATTTATCTAATGCCTGATACTTGATACTTAATACCTAATACTTATCTCCTAATTTCCGTCCGGTTTCTCTATTTCCGTGAATGGTGATTCGTTCCAATGGAAAACATTCACATCGTCCGGTTGTGCCGGGTTATAGGATGGGTCTATTTTCAGGTGTTTAGCCAGTTCCGGTACGGCTTTCTTCATTCCTTCAATCACACATTGGGCTATTTGATAGGCTCCGTAAGGATTAAAGTGGGTGTTATCGGCAAAATCCTTGGTCTGTCCCGGATAAGTGCCTGCCGGATAATGCACGAAAGCGCGTTTGGACGTTTCCGGCCCCAAGGCTTCATAAAGCGTACGGGTCATTTCGTTGAGGTCGATCAACGGAACATTTTCCTTTGCTGCCAGCCAGCGCATGGCTTCCGGATAATCTTCGTGTGTGTCACGGATATGTCCGGTGGCATCGAAACTCCGGCGTTGGGTGGGAGTGACCAGTACGGGGTATGCTCCCCGTGCACGGGCTTCATCAATAAATGTTTTCAGGCTGGTCATAAAAGAGTAATAGGCTCCTTTGCCCGGCCCTTTCTGCTTTTGGTCGTTATGTCCGAATTCCATGAAAAGATAATCTCCTTTCTTTATCTGGCTCAATGCTTTTTTCAAACGTCCTGCGGCAATAAAAGTATTGGCTGATTCGCCCGATTCCGCATAATTGGCGATACAAACGTCCGTGCCGAAGAAATGAGGTATCATTTGTCCCCAGCTCGCCCATGGTTCATTGTCCTGGTCGACTACGGTACTGTTGCCGCATAGAAAAACGGTAATCACCGACGGATCGGCAGGCTTGATACTGATACTCTGGCATACGGGTGCATCGCCGTTAAATTCCAGAGTCAGTTTATCGTCCCAGTTCAGTTTAGTCTTTTCGCGGGGTTTGATACGTACGGATTCTTTCTCGGAAATGCGGGGATTGCGTTTGTTGATGATAAATGTTTCATCTACGAATTGTCCCTTTTGGGTCGCGAGGTTATCAATGAACAGTCGGCGTGACTCGCCTCTTACAGTGGTCACCCCTGCCTGTTTCTTGCTTCCCAGGCGAACGGTTACTTGGTAGTTACCATCCGGCACACGGACAGAAAAGAAGAAGGGTGCCTTACTGCCTTTCGCGGGAGTAGCGACGAGATCATATCCGTATCCTGTCTCCTCACTGTAGCGGGGAGCGTCTGCCAACTGGTATGTTTGGGCTTTCTCCTGTGCGTTGATATTTGCCGTTGCCAGGACTAGCAAACCTATAATAGTTGTTTTCATGTAAATAATATAAAAGTATATTGTTTATGGAGTTTAGGCACGGATTACACGGATTTCACGGTTTTTAGAATTATGCTTTCTATAGAGCAACAGCGTAATCCGTGTAATCCGTGCCTGATAATTTCCCATTTAGTTAATTTTTGGTTTGAGCTCGTCAGGTGAATCTTTGGTATAAGATTTCACATCTCCCGCCACTTTGGTGAATAATGCTTGGATTAGTTCCGGAGTTATCTTTTCTGTCGGACGGAAAGCATCCGAATTCATATAATCCAGGATTGCTTTGTGCATCTGGCGGGCTACAATCCGTTTTTCCGGTTGGGAGGTAATATCCATACTGGTCATCATCAGTTTGCCGTTCAACACCTTTGCTTCGAACAACATTCCAATTTTCCGGCTGATAAACCAGGTATCAATACTTTGAATCGTAGGTTGGAATTCTGCCGGGAAGTCGGTGAATTGCATCACTTGCGCTTTGTTCAGCAGTTCCCACCATTGCAGGTTGCTATGATATTCAGTAGGAAATTCACGGAAAAGAGGGTGATATTCATTCAGGAAAATACCTGTTGTGTGTGGCGGACGCATCTTGAACCAGGAAGTATTCCAAAATACGGGAGTAAAATATTGTTTGACTTCCTTGCCGTATTGTATCTTTCCGGCAGCCGTAATCAGCACATTTCCTCCGTCCTGCAACACTGCCAATGCTTTGGCGTCCAAGGTGTCGGTGGTATATACTGTTCCTTGCGCCAGTTCCACTTGTGCCGGATATACCCAGAAATCCCAGTCGTTTACGGCATCACTGCCTTCGATACGTACTTCCAGATTTAGTTTCTGCGGTGTATCGATTGCTTCCAGAGTCATATCTACACTACCCAGAGAATAAAGATTTCCGATGGGAATGTGATGGGTGCCGACAGTTCCATGAGCATATACTTTTCCGAATTTATCCTTAATGGTATATACTGTTTTTGCACTTTTCAAGGGAGCAGCTCCGAAATGGGATACTTCAATGTCGGCATGGAATGTTTCATTATTGGCATATACAAATTTAGGAATACGTGCCAAAGGTACGGTCGGACTGCAAAAGCGTCTGAACTGTTCTGCGTTGATATATCCTTTTTCTTCAAAGAACACGTCCAGTACACCGACTAATGCAGTTCCCTGACCGGAATAATCATTGAGAGCCAGCAACTGGAATCCCGCATAGTCCGGAGTACGCAAGGTCTTTTCAATCTCATGTTTGTAGCAGAGTGCCTGCAATTTGCCCGAAGCCATCATGAAATCGTAGCTTTGGCTTCCCATGTGGTTATCGTTCAGAATATCCCGGAAGATTTCAAAGTTCTTCGCTTTGTTAACTCCCGTATATTTACGGATTTCATTGAAATTCGGGAATACGCACCATTGACCCGTTTCGTGTGATACATACGGTTGTTTCACCGTGTCAATCCTTGTACGATAATCCGATTCACTTTCCGGTTGCGCACCTGCCCAGCTTAATCCGCGTGCACCTGCTTTCACATGATACTCATTGTGAGGTTGCCATTGCCAACTGTTTCCAACGGAAGCTCCTGTGTATACACGACGCGGATCGGTTGCTTTCCAATAATCCACGAACTTGCTGACCCATGCCACCCAACGACCGGAAGGCTCATTGCCGCAAGCCAGCATACAGTATGAAGCATAATTCCCATATTCCTTGGTCAGTGCAATGGTTTCGTCCATCAGGTATTTGTCAATCGGTTGTCCGTTACCCAGTCTCGGACCGTGGTTCGGCCAGCTCGGTCCTTCCGGTTGCAGATAGAAACCAACCAGATCGGCAGCAATGAAAGCTGCCTCCGGCGGACAGAAAGAGTGGAAGCGCATATGATTCAAGCCGTAGCTGCGGCAAATGCGGAATACCCGTTCCCAAGAAGCCACATCCATCGGAGCATAGCCTGTCAACGGGAAATCACAGTTTTCCACTGTACCGCGAAGCATTGTCTTACGACCGTTCACATAGAACCATTTTCCCTCGATCTTGAAATCACGCATACCGAACTGTACCTGTTTCGTATCAGACAGTTTGCCGTTGACCAGCTTTGCCGTCAGTTTATAAAGTGCCGGACTGAATTCATCCCACGTCAGAAACTCTTTTCCCATCGGAAGTTCCATTTCCACCGGATTATCTCCCGGACGGATGTTGAAACTTTGATGTATGGGAGCCACTTTGTGCTGAATGTCCGTGTTAAAGCTCTCGGCGGAAAGGGTGATCTCTCCCTTGGTGGAAGAAGCAGACCGTATATTCATGCGAACCAGCGCTTTCTGATTGCTCAAATCGGGATATACCTGAATATCTTCTAAATGGACTTTGGGAGTAGCTTGTAACTCGATTCGTCCGACGATGCCGTTCCAGTTACCTTGTGTCTGGTCGGTGATGCTGTGAGAATCGGGACCTACGTTGATTTCTTTGATTCTATTATCGATACGGATGGTAATCAGGTACGTTTTTCCGGGGGTGGTTGCAGCAGTCAGGTCATAGACATGGGGAACACAAAGACTGTTTTGCATACCAAGCTCCTGCTGATTTACCCATACAGTAGTTTCGATGTGCGGACGTTCCAGAAAAAGAGTGATTCTTTCTCCTTTCCAGTCAGCCGGAATTGTCACTTTCTTTTGATACCAGGCCACACCTACATAATGTTTGTCGGGAGTCAGAAAGAAGGGTAGCTTTACTTGTCCCTCTATCCTGTATTTTTCCATATATGGGTTGAAGTAGTAAGAACTGTCGTAGAGGCTTCCGGTCCATTGGGTACGGACGGTCACTTCATCTCCTTTCCATTTTTCGGGCATGGAGCCGGGCAGGTTGATAGAATCGTCGAGGGATTTTTTGAACCATTGTTCCTTGACGCCGGTATCTTCCCGGTCTATCCGGAAATTCCATTTGCCGGATAAGCTGAAAGAGTGATTTTGTCCCGCTACGGTCAGTATGGAGATAAATACGATAGCAATACTTACTAAAAGTCGTTTCATGATATATAGAATTGATATGTTTTTCATTCTTTTTAAAATCTGCCGCTAAAGTAGAGCTTTTTAAGGGTTTAGTAAATAGAAAGATGTACAGATACATAGAATATTGTATCAAAATGGACATCTAAAAGCGTTCGTGTACAAAACTACATGGATTTGAAATATTGTCCATGCTCTTTATCTTTGAGGAGGGGCGGAGATGCCTTATCTTTGCAGGGTAAACTTTTTAATCTTAATAAGGAACCATGAAAAAAGTAGTAATCTGGATAGCTCTAAGTCTTTGGTCGGTGATGACAATCTTTGCCGGTGAGACAGCTTACCTCTTTTCTTATTTTATCAATGACAGTAAAGACGGACTGCATTTAGCATATAGTTATGATGGATTGAACTGGCTGCCTTTACATGGCGGACGTTCTTATCTTACCCCTGCGGTTGGTAAAGATAAATTAATGCGTGACCCCAGTATTTGCCAGTCGCCGGACGGAACTTTTCACATGGTCTGGACTTCTAGTTGGACGGACCGGATTATCGGATATGCCTCTTCCCGAGATTTGGTTCATTGGAGTGAGCAACAAGCAATTCCTGTGATGATGCACGAGCCGGATGCACATAACTGTTGGGCTCCCGAACTGTTTTACGATGAACCTTCACAAACCTATTATATCTTTTGGGCAACTACGATTCCCGGTCGTCACAAAGAAGTGGCTACCAGTGAAAGTGAGAAAGGACTGAATCATCGTATATATTATGTAACAACGAAGGACTTTCGTACTTTCTCGAAGACGAAGATGTTCTTCAATCCTGATTTCAGTGTGATTGATGCCGCTATTGTGAAAGACCCGAAGCGGGAAGATCTGATAATGGTAGTCAAGAATGAAAATTCCAATCCACCGGAAAAGAATTTGCGTGTGACACGTACAAAGAAGATAGAAAAAGGATTCCCGACCCAAGTATCAGCATCTATTACAGGAGAATATTGGGCGGAAGGTCCGGCTCCTCTTTTTGTAGGTGATACGCTTTATGTCTATTTTGATAAATACCGTGACCATCGTTATGGAGCTGTTCGTTCTTTGGATCATGGTGAAACATGGGAAGATGTGTCCGATCAGGTCTCTTTCCCGAGAGGCATCCGTCATGGAACGGCGTTTGCGGTGGATGCTTCTGTTGTGGAGACACTAAAAAAGAAGTCTTGGTTTAACGACAAAGACCTGACACTGACAGGAGTCTATTATTATCCCGAACATTGGGATGAAAGCCAGTGGGAACGTGATTTCAAGAAGATGCATGAACTGGGATTTGAATTTACCCATTTTGCCGAGTTTGCCTGGGCGCAACTGGAACCGGAAGAGGGACGCTATGATTTTGCCTGGCTCGATAAAGCCGTGGCTTTAGCTGCCAAATATGATTTGAAAGTAATCATGTGTACTTCTACTGCCACTCCTCCTGTATGGATGAGCCGGAAATATCCCGAAATTCTATTGAAGAATGAGGATGGAACGATACTTGACCACGGTGCTCGCCAGCATGCTTCATTTGCTTCGCCTCTTTACAGGGAATTATCATACAAGATGATTGAAAAACTGGCGCAACATTATGGAAATGACTCCCGTATTATCGGATGGCAACTCGACAACGAACCTGCTGTACAGTTTGATTATAATCCGAAAGCGGAGCTTGCTTTCCGTGATTTTCTCCGTGCCAAATACAATAATGATATCCAACTTTTAAATGATGCATGGGGCACTGCTTTCTGGAGTGAGGCTTATTCGTCTTTTGATGAAATAACGCTTCCCAAGCGCGTACAGATGTTTATGAATCATCATCAAATTTTGGATTACCGCCGTTTTGCTGCATCACAAACCAATGATTTCCTGAACGAACAATGTCTGTTGATTAAGAAATATGCAAAGAACCAATGGGTGACTACGAATTATATACCGAATTATGATGAAGGTCACATCGGTGGTAGCTCCGCACTTGATTTCCAGAGTTACACCCGCTATATGGTATATGGTGATAATGAGGGGATTGGTCGTCGAGGCTACCGGGTAGGTAATCCGTTGCGGATAGCCTGGGCAAATGACTTTTTCCGTCCGATACAGGGAACTTATGGTGTGATGGAATTACAGCCGGGACAGGTGAACTGGGGCAGTATCAATCCCCAACCTCTTCCGGGCGCAGTTCGTCTGTGGATGTGGAGTGTGTTTGCCGGTGGAAGTGATTTTATCTGCACCTATCGTTATCGCCAGCCTCTTTACGGCACGGAACAATATCATTACGGAATTGTCGGCACGGACGGAGTGACTGTTACTCCCGGCGGAAGAGAATATGAGACATTTATAAAGGAGATTCGTGAACTTCGTAAACATTGCTCTTCCCGTGAAACCAAACCTGCCGATTACCTTGCCCGTCGTACTGCAATTCTTTTCAATCATGAAAACTCCTGGAGTATCGAGCGGCAGAAGCAGAATCGTACATGGGACACTTTTGCACACATCGAAAAGTACTATCGTACCCTAAAATCATTCGGAGCTCCTGTCGATTTTATATCAGAGACAAAGAATTTATCCGATTATCCGGTGGTCGTAATACCGGCTTATCAACTGGCTGATAAGGAACTGGTGGATAAATGGATTGCATACGTGAAGAATGGCGGAAATCTAATTTTAACCTGCCGTACGGCACAGAAGGATCGTTATGGCCGTCTTCCTGAAGCTCCTTTCGGTTCCATGATCGCTCCTTTGACAGGAAACGAAATGAACTTTTACGATTTGCTTCTTCCTGAAGATCCCGGTACTGTAATGATGGATGGAAAGGAGTATGCGTGGAATACATGGGGAGAAATTCTGAATCCTCCCACTGACGCACAGGTCTGGGCTACTTATAAAAACGAATTCTATGAAGGAAGTCCGGCTGTTACTTTCCGTAAATTAGGAAAGGGAACAATCACTTATGTTGGAGTGGACAGTCATGATGGAGCATTGGAAAAAGATATATTGAAGAAACTATATGTACAACTGAATATCCCGGTGATGGACCTGCCATCTGGTGTGACAATGGAATATCGTAATGGATTGGGAATTGTATTGAACTATTCGGATCGTCCTTATACATTTAACTTGCCGAAAGGGGGCAAGGCACTGATAGGAACTACGGAAATTCCTACGGCAGGTGTATTGGTCTTTTCAATGTAACAATAAATAGATATTTTTATCTTTGCAGGATTTGAATGAATTAAAAATAGAATCATACGATGAAGACGAACTTATTGAAATATATGGCAGGTATCTGCTTTTGTCTGTTGACAGCTTCTTTGGCTTTTGCCGGTGATAATTATAAGACGGTAAAGGTGAAAGCGCCTTTTCCCATGCAGCCTATTAAAATCTTTATTTATCCCGATAAAGATTTCCCGATAACGGATTACGGTGCACAACCGGGAGGTGAGACGGATAATACCAAAGCCATTGCTGCCGCTATTGAGGCATGTAATCAAGCGGGAGGTGGACGTGTGGTTGTTCCGGCTGGTACATGGCTGACCGGGCCTATTCATTTCAAGAGTAATGTAAACCTCTGTTTGGAAGAGAATGCAGTTTTGAATTTCACGGATAATCCTTCTGATTATCTTCCGGCAGTGATGACTTCCTGGGAAGGCTTGGAATGTTATAACTATTCTCCTTTACTTTATGCTTTTGAATGTGAGAATGTGGCGATTACGGGTAAAGGAACTCTCCAGCCGAAAATGGATGCTTGGAGAGTTTGGTTCAAACGTCCCCAGCCTCATTTGGAAGCGTTGAAGGAGTTGTATACAAAAGCTTCGACTAATGTCCCTGTGATAGAACGTCAGATGGCAATAGGGGAGAATCATCTTCGTCCGCATCTGATTCATTTCAATCGTTGCAAGAATGTGCTGTTGGATGGATTTAAGATACGGGAAAGTCCGTTCTGGACCATTCACCTTTATATGTGTGACGGGGGAGTGGTACGCAATCTGGATGTGAAAGCTCATGGACATAATAACGATGGTATCGACTTTGAAATGAGTCGCAACTTTCTGGTGGAGGATTGTTCTTTCGATCAGGGGGATGATGCGGTAGTTATCAAGGCCGGACGCAATCAGGATGCCTGGAGATTGAATACTCCTTGTGAAAATATTGTTATCCGTCGTTGTCAAATTCTTAAAGGGCATACTTTGCTTGGCATCGGAAGTGAAATATCCGGAGGCATACGGAATATCTATATGCACGATTGCACGGCTCCTAATTCGGTAATGCGTCTTTTCTTCGTGAAGACCAATCATCGCCGGGGTGGATTTATAGAAAACGTTTACATGAAAAATGTACAGGCAGGCATCGCTCAACGGGTGCTTGAAATAGATACGGAAGTATTGTATCAATGGAAAGATCTGGTACCTACTTATGAGGAACGGATTACCCGTATTGATGGCATTTATATGGATAAGGTGACTTGTGAGTCGGCAGATGCCATCTATGAATTGAAGGGGAATGCCAAATTACCGGTTAAGAATGTAACGATTGAGAATGTGAAAGTGGGTGAGGTGAAAGAGTTCGTGAAGAAAGTGAATAATGTAGAGAATGTAGTGGAAAAGAATGTGACTTATGATAGGAAAGGGAAATAACCCTTTCCTGAAAGTAGCGGAAAATTTCATGCTATAATTTTAGTATAATGTAGTATCTTAGCAGCAAAATTGAAAACTTTATGCTAAGATGAAGAAATCCTTTTATTTATTACTGCTAATCACTCTATATAGCAGTATCAGCTTTGCCCAAAGCCTGAAATCTATATCTATTTTAGGCGATTCGTATTCAACATTTGAAGGATACCTGCAACCCGATACCAATAGCATTTGGTATTATGTTTCTCCGCGGCAGCAAACGGATGTAACTTCCGTAAAGCAGACCTGGTGGCATAAATTCATCAAAGAGAATAACTACCGTCTTTGTGTCAACAACTCTTTTTCCGGTGCAACAATTTGTAATACCGGTTATAATCAGGCTGATTATTCGGATCGTTCTTTTATTACCCGTATGGATAAGTTGGGATGTCCGGATATCATCTTTATTTTCGGTGCAACGAATGATTGTTGGGCCGGTTCACCGCTTGGGGATTACAAGTATGAAGGATGGACCAAGGAAGATTTATATACATTCCGTCCGGCCATGGCATATCTGCTCGACCACATGATTGATCGTTATCCTAATGTTGAGATCTATTTTCTGCTGAATTCAGGTTTAAAGGAAGAGTTTAATGAGTCGGTCAGAGCTATCTGTCATCACTATAATATTGATTGTATTGAACTGCATGATATTGATAAAAAGAGCGGTCATCCTTCGATAAAGGGGATGGAGCAGATTAGCGATCAGATTAAGATGTTTATGAAGAAGACGAAGTGAAAATATATCGGGAATTAAGATAATGATATTGCCACTTGCTACTCTTTGATTAGGAATACTATTTCAAAGAGTGTCAAGTGGCAATAAGTTTAGTTGTTTATCTTAATATCCCGGATTCTGCATTGCTTTCTTTTCTTCATTACTTAGTGCAGAACCATTTGAATTGGTGATACCATCCAGGAAGGCTTGAGGAATCGGACGATAGTAATGTTTCTCCGGTTTGAATTCACCAAGACCTCTGCTGACACCATCGTTGAATTTATGCCAACGTGCGTCTAATGTTTTGGTACGCGCCAGATCCTCCCAGCGTTGCAATTCGCCACAAAGCTCACGGGTACGTTCATTTAATAGGAAGCACATCATTTTGTCTGCATTGGATGTACAGCCCAGTTCGTTGTAGATAGGGGTGTCGACTGTAGAGTTATAAACATCTGCCACACTATTTAATTTCATTGTTGTTTTAGTAGAAGCAGTAGTCTCCTGTCCGATATTGTTTGACTCATAATAAGTGTTCTCTTCCCAGTAAATAGCACCTTCGGAAGAATGCCCGCCACCTTTTCCGGAACAATAAGGATTATTCTTATAAGCTTGTCCGCCATCTACATTCTTACTACGGTCTTCACCTGTTTCGTAACCGGCACGTTCACGCAGTTTATTTATCCATTCGATAGCTTTGTCGTAATTGGCTTCCCCTTTACGAATATACGCTTCGGCAACCATTAATACATCATCTGCCGAACGGGCGATGATGGCATCGCGAGTACCGAATTGAGATGCAATGGAAACACGGTAACCATCCCGGAATTTAGATAAAGCTACTGAACGCTTGTGAGGTATGATATCGTAATAATTGCCCGTTTTCTCATTTATATTCCAGCTGTGTTCCTGTCCTTTGAAATAACGTACATATGTATATGTATTGCACATTTTTCCATCTTTCAAAACAGTATATGCCGGAGCGTTGGAATATTTCTCATATCGGTTGTCTCCCGGGTCATTAACGATGTATTTCATACCGAGTTCACCTCCACTAAAACGTTTGTCGCCTTCTTTTACACCTGCCGGGGCATATGGCATATCTTCTGCTGTCCAGGTGGGAGCACTTTTGGTCTCGTTGGCTCCATAACAGGTAATGAATGATTTCCAGAAACGAGAGTCATTGACACGGTCAAACACCTGCATAGTATATTCTGTGGCACTCACATATGAGAATTCACGTCCTCCGGAGATGTCGCGTTTACATCCACCTATATCATTACCTTGATATACGGCCGGATAATAAAGATGCATCTGATTTCCATAACGTCCCCATGTTGATTCGTCGTTAGAGAATTGAGCTGCCAGAACCACTTCACTTACTTTTTCATTGGCTCCGTTCGGCTGCTCATAGTCCCAAAGTTCTACATAGTCATTGCACAACGGATGTGCATCTACCACTTCCGAACCATATTGAATCACAGCATCAAGGTCGGATGCTACATAATTACTGTTCCAGTCACTGTACAATTCGGATGCCCGGAATAAATGCGCTTTTGCGAGGAAATGGGCGGCAGCGTATTTATTGATTCGTCCAATCGATTCACCTTTATCCGGAAGTAGTCTGTAGGCTTCTCCAAAATCTGATATAATCTGGGTGTATATTTCTTCAGCAGAATTTCGTGTGAAATATGTTTCCGCACTTGTGGACGGAACTAATTTTAACGGTACGCCACCAAATTGCTTCACTAATTCGAAATAAGCATAAGCCCTTAGAAAATGCGCTTCTCCCAGACGTGTGTTATATGAGGGTGAACTTTGGTTATAATATTGAGGTATATTCTGGATTAATATGTTTGCGGGTTCAACCAGTCCGTAGTAATTGTCCCAGACAGGTTGGTTGGCATCTTTCTCAGATGAATTTAAATCTTGGCTATAGTGGTTCCATGCAGGGATAACATTGTTAGCATCGGTAAATTCATCCACTCCCATGTTGTAACACTGAATACCCCATATATAGTTGAATTTGAATTTTAGTTTCTGGTAGGCTCCAGTCACTAATTCATCAAGTCCTTCCTGTGTCTTAAAGCGGTCAGTACTATATTGAGTTGTTAAATTCTCATCAAGGAAAGATTCACTGCACGAAGTGATCGAACTTCCTGTTGCGCCGGCTATTAGAGCTGCAAATAATATTCTATTTAATTTCATAATGTCTTTACTTTAATTTGTTTATTAGAATCCAATGTTGACACCTATTACAAAACTCTTCAAAGTGGTAGGTGAGCCAAATGTCTTGGTGTTATTGTCATAGTTTACCAAGTCAGTATCCAAAAAGTCACATGCCTTATAGATATTGAATGGATTCATGGCTTGAACATACAACTTCAGATTATTGATACCCAAATTCTTTAATTGCTGTGGGGCAAAGTTATAACCCAATGAAATATTACGAACTTTGATGTATGAGCCATCCTGATAGTTCATTGCACTGTTAAAGGCATCGGCTCCTTCACCGTTAGAACCGGGTGAATAGTATTTTGCATTCTCATTGGTACCGGCCACCCAATAGTCTACTTTACGCTGCATATAGCGACCGTCAAGAGTAACGGCTCCCTGTGGAACTGTAAAACCCCAGCGTGATAGAATAAAGAAGGACAGTTCAAAATTCTTATAACTGAAAGTATTACTCCATCCACCTGTCCAGCGTGGACGTGTGTGCCCTACAATTTTCTTATCGTCATTAGCATCAATTTTGCCGTCATTATTTAAATCTTTCACTTTGATTTGTCCCGGTTTACGTCCATATTTGGCAGCTTCTTCAGCTTCTTCTGTTTTCCAGATGCCATCATATACCCAGTCGTAATAAACGCCGATTTCTTCACCGACAAACCATTTATTGTTCACATCTTCCGTTCTACCATTGGACAATTCGTCAATTCGGTTTCTGTCCATTGACCATGTTAAAGTAGTGCTCCAAGAAAAATCTTTTGTTTGTACAGGTATTGCATTTACTTGTAGGTCAATACCATATCCGGATGTTTTACCCACATTCGCATAAGTGGAAACATAACCCGTTAGCGAAGGAATTGACATTTCCAGTAACAAATCATCTGTTTTCGTTTTGTATGCATCGACACTACCGGTAAGTCGGTTATTAAAGAAACCATAGTCAATACCGACATTGTATTGTGTAGTTCTTTCCCAGCCTAGAGTCGGATTAGCCATTTTGGCGGGTTCCTTCTGTGAAGGATCTGAAGGTACATAACCCAGAGATGAGTCATTCTGTCCCCAGTTATAGTATAAACCTGTGATGGCACCTTTGGTTGCATATGCTTTGATTGCCGCATTACCTGTAACACCCATACCTACACGAAGTTTCAACTGATTCAGCCAACTGATGTCTTTCAGGAAATCTTCCTGATCCATTCTCCATGCGATAGCAGCAGAGGGGAAACTGGCCCATTTGTGTCCTTCGGCTAATTGAGAGGCACCGTCCCAACGCATAGATGCTGTTAGCAAGTACTTATCTTTATAACCATAATTCAGGCGAATCATATAAGAAGCCATTTGAGTTTCGGTCAGTCCTGTGCCGAAAGAGTTCAGTGTGCCGGCAGAGCCTATATTATACCAAAGCTCATCCGATGAGGCTACATTAGTGGCTCTCATATCTCCCATCTCGTAATGGTAGGCAGAAGCGGATTGCATCAATGTCATTCCCAAATTATGCTGTCCCAGAGACTTGTTGTAATAGATCAGGTTATCTAATGTCCATGCACGTTTTTGTTCGTTTTTATATTGTGCACCATTGTTACCGTCCCCATTAATACCATCAGCAGCGTTAGCAACTCCTAAGGTGTAGAATTGGAATTCAGGGCCAAACTGAAGACGATAGGACAAACCTTCCAATGGTTTCCAGATTTTACCGAAATCAATTTGTGAATACAAACTGGCAGAAGCGCGGAAAGTGCGGCGTTGATTAGTATTATAGTCCAATTCGCGAATAGGGTTGATGATATTTACATCACCACTCGGATAACGGACATATTCACCGTTTTCATCGTAAGGCACTGTCCAGGGGATCATACCTCTTAATGCACTATAGAAATCACCCGAACCGGTTACAGATTTTGAGAAACTGTATCCATAGTCTTGAGTTGAATACGATGCATTGATTGAAGAACCCATTTTGAACCAATCGACAGGAGTTACGTCAAATGAGGTTTTCAATGTATAGCGTTCGTATGCTTGTCCCGGTTGTGTACCTTTCTGGTCCAGATAGCCGAATGAGGCATAGCCTTGAAATTTGTCAGACCCTCCGGATGCGCTTAAGGTATGTTCGTGAGTGATCCCTGTTTGTTTGCCGTGAGAAGTCCAGTCGTATGAACCTACTAAAGATGGATCGTAAACTCCGTTTACCCATGCCTTCTCGATGTTCTGCCATGAAGAGGTTACACTGCCGAATGCAGCTTTATCTGCTTCATAAGTCGGAGTGGCGGAAGCATAAGATCCTGCATTGTATTTAGCTAAGCGGGCATAATCCAGCCATTCGGAGGCAGACATCATCTTTGTTACATCGTGTAGTGTTTCAAAAGTGACAGTACCGGAATAGTTCAGGGTTACCTTCCCTTCTTTTCCTTTTTTAGTAGTCACAAGAATGACACCATTGGCACCACGTGAACCATAAATTGCTGTGGCTGAAGCATCTTTCAGAATGTCAATAGATTCAATATCGGAAGGATTGATGTTTTCAATGCCTCCATTTTGAATGACCATACCGTCTACCACATACAACGGACCCTGTTCCGCATTAATGGAGCGTTGTCCACGGATATTAATGTTACCGACCTCTCCGGGACGTTGACTGGACGTGATATCTACACCGGCTGTTTTGCCTTGCATTCCTTCCAGTGCGTTTCTTACAGGCATTGCTTTCAGTTCTTTTTCTCCTACGCGAGCCATAGCACCGGTTACGTCACTTTTTTTCTGGACTCCATATCCTACAACTACTACTTCGTCTAAGGTTTCTGTATCTTCTTGAAGAGTAATTTGGAAGTTAGTATTTCCGGCCACGGATACTTCTTGTTTTTTATATCCTATATAAGTGATAGTGATTGTACCTTTCATTGGCACATTGGAAAGAGAAAACTTGCCATTTAAATCGGTAATTGTACCATTAGTAGTACCATTAACCAATACACTGGCACCAATAACCGGTTCTCCGGTGAAATCTGTAACTGTGCCCGAAATTGTCTTATTCTGGGCATAAGATTCTACTATTAAAAAAGAAAACAAAGTGAGGAGAAATAGCCGTCGGATAGTATCCTTATAGGCGTACAGGTGATTACCTTTTTTGTTGCTTTTCATACTTTAATTATTAAGTTATAAATATTGGTTTATATAGCCTTTATTGTTCATTTTCTTTTCGTCTTCTTTTGAGGACTTTTTATCTCTTGCTTTATTATATGGGGATATTCCTGTAATATAGGATTTTATAGAGGATTGGTAATGTAATGTATTATATAATATTTATATATTTACATAGTGTATTTATTGTTATTAAGTTAAACAAAAGTTAGATTCTCTTTTTAAAAGAAACTTTTTACATTCTACCTGTGAAAAAGTGTTGCAAACATAACGACTTAATCAAGATATAGCAATGCAGAATCGTACAAATGCATGGAAAATACCGTCTTTTGCACGATATTCCATGTTATGGGTGCGATTTTCGATTGGTGACCAATGACTATGAATCTTTTTGTTTCTATTTTATTGTATTGAAAATAGTAATTTATAAACCTAAAAAACGATATGGCGAATTTTTCAATTGTAATTGTTCCAACTAAAAAATTATCAAATGGCAGACATCGGATAAGGGTAGCAGTAGCCCACCATTCACAAACCAGATATATATCTACCCAGTTTACTTTGGATTCTGCCAACCAGTTAAAAAATGGTAGAGTAGTAAGGCATGAGAATGCTGCAAATATGAACATTTGTCTTCGAAGACTAATCAATGAGTATGAGGAAATTGTTACATCAATCAGCTATTTACCTGTAATCTCATGTACTGAGCTAATACGTATTATCACTTATGAACAAAAGAAAAAAGGAATCACTTTTCAAACTGTTGCGAAAGAGTATATGGATTTTATGAAAGGAAAAGAACGGGAGAAATCTTATAAACTCTACAAGATAGCTACAGAGAGATTCATTAAGTATATGAATGGAGATTTCCCTCTAATACAGTTGAGTCCTCTCCATATACAAGGATTTTCAAAAGCTCTCCGTAAAGAGAATCTGGCAGATACTACTATCAGGATATATTTGACTCTGATAAAAGTCGTATTGAATTATGCAGGTAAAATGAACTATGTAACTTATTCTATCCATCCTTTTGTTCTCTTTAAAATGCCTGCAAGTAATGTACGAGAACTCGATTTGTCAGTAGATGAATTAAAGAGAATACGAGACACTCGTCTTTTTAAACCTTCTCAATCTATAGTAAGAGATATTTTTATGCTTACTTATTATTTAGGTGGTATTAACTTGAGAGATTTGTTGGCATATAATTTTAAAGATAAAAAGTATATGAGATATATACGTCATAAAACACGTAATAGTAAAAAAGGAGAGAATGAAATTGCATTTACTCTACAACCCGAAGCAAAAGCTATCATAGATAAATATCTGACTAGAGACGGGTATTTAAAATTTGGAAAGTATTCATCTTATAGACAGATATACAGTTTGATTTTTCGACATATAGACAAGGTGGCACGACTTTCAGGGATAAGTAAAAAGGTTACTTACTATTCTGCTCGAAAGACATTTGCACAACATGGATATAATTTAGGAATCCAAATTGAGAAAATAGAGTATTGCATAGGGCACAGTATGAAAAACAATCGTCCTATATTCAATTATATCAAAATTATGCAAGAACATGCTGATAAAGTATTTAGGGAAATATTAAATCAGTTATTATAAAACGTTGATTCTTTTATGCCTCGTCTTGAGGCATTTCTTCTGTTTTCAAGTTTTTTCTCTATTGAAGATTCTTCAATAGCTGCCTCATTATTGTCTAACGGTAACTCTCTAATCCTAATAATGCTTTGATAAACAAGGCTTTCAAGTCAAAAGAGAATCTAACTTTTGTTTAACTTAATATTTTGAAGTATGATAAACTATGGAAAACACAGCCTTTCACTTATAGTCATTAGAAAGGATGAATTTCGAGGGCTATTCTTTATTACTTATGGAGAATCTATAAATGAGAATATATTTGTTTAACTTTAAAAAACATGGTATGAAAATAAACTATGTAACGGCTGCTTTTGCTCTGCTGCTTTTGGCGGGATGCAGTAATGACGTGAAAGAATCTGATATCAAGTTCGCAGGAGAAACAGGTGCAAAAGTTTCTTTTAGTGCAGTGATTAATAATCAAGAGGCAAGCGAACTTAAGACTAGAGCTACGGAAACAAGTTGGGAAATGGGTGACTTGGTTGGAATTACATGCGGATCCCGGCAGGTGAATATTGAGTATGAATATACCGGTGGTGAAAATAGCTTGTTTGCCGCAAAAAGTGGATATGCTGAAGATATCTGGGTATTAGGTACTCAAGAATATGATGTGACAGCTTATTATCCGTTCACTGGAACATCAGGTACGGAAGCTGAAACCATTGAAGTGTCTACTGATAGTGAAAATCAGGCTACAGCAGAAAAACGTGAACAGATTGACTTTCTTTATGCATCAGGAAAGGCAACTGCCGAAACTCCCAATGTAAAATTAGCATTTAATCATGTAATGAGTCGTATCAAACTGACTTTTACAGCTGGTACGAATGTTACATTGTCGGATATCACATGCTACCTTATTAATTTGAAGAAGAACGGGACATTTAATCCGAATACAGGAGAAACAACTGTAAGTATAGAATCTGTAACGTCGGATGATGATATTGTATGGACTAAAGTAGGTGCAGCTGATAATTATACGATACAGGCTATCTTATTACCGCAAACTCCACAGAAAGAAGTCTATATCCAAGCAGGAATGAACGGATATTATTACGAAGTTCACTTTCCGAATTTGACAAAATTGGAGCCTGGGGTTTCTTATAATTATACTATTCAAGCTAATGAGTATAAAGATAATCCTTTTGTATTAACTATTACCGAAGAGACACAAATCATTGGATGGAAAAATGAAGATGGCGGAACTGTTGAGTCAGATCCGAGTGTAGCAGGAACAGGTACGAACATCACTAATCCAAGCTGGAATATCACAGAAGAAACTATTACTCCTACATCCAAAAAATGATATTTTGAATAAAACGAAAGAATTACTAAAAACTAAATAAAATCTGATTTATGAAAGTATATAACTATATATCAATGCTTCTTCTTGGAGTAGTGTCCTTGGCTTCTTGTTCGCAGGATGACGGGATAGAAGGTGAAAATATGGGAACTTTACAAGGCTTCCAAATCAGCGTATCTGAAGATGGCTTTCAAACTGTAAATGCTCCTGGAACGCGGGCTACGGAGAATAATTATACAACTAAATTTTCCGAAGGCGATATGATTGGTATTTTCGCAGTCAAAGGTGAAAATATTGTTGAAGATATAAATAACCGCCAATTTACGTATCAGGATGGGGAATGGGTGTTGACCGACGGTGAAGATGCTATAGAATATAAAGGTTCGGAGTTCTCTAAAATGAACTTTTATGCTTATTATCCCTATGACTCTAAAGTTACTTTCGAACCTGCGAATGATGATCCTTTCGTTACATATGTCAGCAATTGGAAAGTTGGAGTAGACCAAAGTGGTGATAACTATACTAAGTATGATTTGATGACAAGCACAGGGACTGTACAAGGTGACCGCTTGAAAGGGTCAATTGCTTTTACCATGCAGCATAGAATGGCGATGGCTGTGATACAAATGCCTGAAAAGGTGTATACCTTTACAAATACGGATGTAACACTGGAAGATTATAAATTGCCTGTAACTGTAGGTTCTTTTACTATAGATAATGTGGAGGCATCTCCTTATTATCAGGCAAGTACAGATACTTATCGCTTTTTGGTGAAACCCAATACGGCTTTTTCTATCAAAGGGACTTATACTGGAGCACAAGAAATGGATTATGCTGCTAACGGTACTTTGGAAAGTGGAACTGCAAAAAAATATGTGATCGAGGACACAAATAAGAGTTCACATCTTTTGGCTGTAGGAGACTATTATTGTGCAGATGGTTCTATTGTCAGCAAAGATGTAGAAACTGCACCAGACAATGTAATCGGTATTGTATATCATGTAGGTAATCCGCAACCGTCAATAACAACTCCTGCTACATATACAGAAACAAATGATGCATTGCGCCGTGATTATCCAAGCTGTACGCATGGACTCGTACTGGCTATAACTTACCCGTCAGTTGGTGGAACACAAACTGCTGCATTTTCAACTAATAGAGATGTGTTTTTTGGCGGCTGGTATTCAACGGATGAAGATTGGTCGGATAAATTTGTAGCTTGTACAACATATAATACTTCCATTGCAGCATATTTGGGATATAACAATACAGTATTAATGACGATGTCTCCTAATACATTTGTGTGCGACAAGGCTGTAAGTTATGTTGAGGCTTATCGTGGAGCAGTTTTCGTGCCTGCTTCTGCCTCTAGCTGGTATCTTCCCTCTTTATACGAATTAGATGAACTCGTAAATGTTATATCTACCGTTCAAGAAAGTATTAAAAACGCAGGTGGAGAGGCTCTGGCTGTAGGTAGTCGTCATTGGAGTAGTAATGAACGTACAGGAAATACAACGGTAATATATCAGCATATACTTCAGGCTACAGGAGCATACCTGGTTGATAAATATCGAAACCAAGGAGGAGCAGCTGGTTATTTCCCTATGATGCTTGCATTTTAAAAGCATCAGGATAATTTGCTATAAGAAATATGTTGAGGATGTTGTCTAAAATAAATGGAGCGACTCTTTCAATATGCGATTAAAAAACTATTATGAGTGATAAATATGAATAAGAAAAACTTAATAAAAGGAACTGCTCTTCCTGTCGCACTGTTTTTCTCCTTCGCCCTGCTTCCGAGTTTCGGTAATCAAGGACAAGTCTTTGCTGCCATGGACGTAGTCCAGCAGCAAGGCTTCATCAAAGGAACGGTGGTAGATGATAAAGGCGAACCGGTGATCGGTGCGAATGTAGTTGTTGAAAGCACTAATATCGGTACAATCACCGATATTGATGGTGTGTTCAAAGTCAATGTACGCCCAGGTACAAAATTGAAAATATCCTTTATTGGATATAGCGACCAGATAGTGGCGGCAAAGAAAGATATGCGGGTTGTGCTGGTCGAAGATGCTACTGCCTTGCAAGAGGTAGAAATCGTAGCTTATGGTATGCAGAAAAAAGTGACTATGACCGGTGCGATTGCCAGTGTGAAGAGTGAGGCTTTGACACGTACATCTGTAGGTTCTGTTTCTAATGTATTGGGAGGTCAAATGACAGGTTTGACTACTGTACAGTATTCCGGTGAGCCGGGTTCGGATGCTGCAGATATTTTTATTCGTGGTAAAGCAACGTGGGCAGATTCTACTCCATTGATACAAGTGGATGGCGTGGAACGTAGCATGAATGATATTGACCCGAATGAAATAGAGTCCATTTCTATCCTGAAAGATGCTTCGGCAACTGCTGTGTTTGGTGTTCGTGGTGCTAATGGTGTTATCTTGATAACTACTAAACGTGGTAGAGAAGGAAAGGCGAAAATTTCGTTTACTACTTCAGCTTCCGTATTGATGCCGACTAAAATGGTGGAGACGGCCAATTCGTATGACTATGCAACGTTTTATAATCAGATGCGTGCCAATGATGGGAAAGAAGCGATGTTTAGTGATGCGGTAATTCAGAAATTTAAAGATGGATCTGATCCTATTCGTTTCCCAAGTATTAACTGGGTCGATTATATCATGGGAGATGCCACCTTGCAAAGTCAACATAATGTTAATATATCCGGAGGTACGGATAAAGTACGTTATTTCATTTCTGCCGGAGCTTATACACAAGGGGGACTTTTCAATGAATTTCAGTTACCTTATAACATCAGTTATCAGTATCGTCGGTTCAACTACCGAAGTAATCTGGATATGGATGTGACAAAAACAACCACTCTGTCTTTTAATGTGGCGGGTAATGTTAATTCTTCTGATAAACCACGTACAAGTCAGGGCTCATCAGGTATGGTGAAAAATATCTATTATGCCACTCCGTTCAAAAGTGCCGGTTTTGTAAATGATAAATTGGTTTACACTACAACTGACAGCTATGATGATGGAATGAGCCTGCCTTTTACTGGTGATATCGACCCATTTACTTACTATGGAGGTGGTGCTACTCGCACTAGTAATAACTCATTGAACGCTGACCTTGTTCTGGATCAGAAATTGGATTTTATCACGAAGGGACTTTCATTCAAATTGAAAGGATCTTATAATAGTTCATTCACTGTTTACAAATATCTATCCGGTGGAACAGAAATGACTTATAACCCTGTATTGTCAAGTGAGGGTATAGTAAATCTGCGCCCTGTGGATGGGAGTAAGTATACAGATGTAAGTTATAGTAGTGGTACAGGTAAATCGCGTGATTGGTATATGGAGGCAGGATTGAATTATAATCGTTCTTTCGGAAACCACAATGTAGGTGCATTGTTACTTTACAATCAGTCCAAAGAATATTATTATTCAAATACAGAATATCCGGATGTTCCGCGTGGTTATGTCGGACTGGTAGGACGTGTCACTTATGACTGGAAGAATCGTTATATGATTGAAGCTAATATGGGTTATAACGGTTCTGAGAACTTTGCTCCGGATAAACGTTTTGCTCTTTTTCCTGCAGGTTCTGTGGGTTGGGTGATGAGCGAAGAAAATTGGTTTCAACGTGCAAAACCGTTCGTTAGTTTCTTGAAATTACGTGCTAGTTTCGGATTGGTAGGTAATGACAAGATCAGTGGTAGCCGGTTTATGTATACAGCTGACCCGTATAGCGTTAACTTAAATGATTTAACCAATCGATATGCAAGTTCTTCCGGTAGTGGTGGCTATGGCTATTTTTTCGGAACGGACGGTCTGAATGTTACAACTAGCAAAGGAGCCTACGAAAAATCAAAAAATAATCCGGACGTATCATGGGAAAAAGCTTTCAAGCAGAATTATGGCATGGATATCAACTTCTTTGATGACCGATTATCCGCTACAATCGAATATTACAAGGAACATCGTTGGGACATTCTGTTGCAGGATGGAACAGCGCCAGGTATGCTGGGATTTACCACACCATATTCAAATCTTGGGGAAGTGAAAAACTGGGGATGGGAATTATCACTGAAATGGAATGATAGAATAGGTAAGAATTTCCGTTATTGGGCAGGGATTAATCTCTCTTACAACCAGAATGAGATCATTGAACGTAAAGAATCACCGCAAGATTACGACTATCAGTATTTGAAAGGTCACCGCATTGGTTCGCGTAGCCAGTATGTTTTTTGGCGTTATTACGATGAAAGTACTTCCGAACTGTATGAAAAGACATTCAATCGTCCATTCCCAACACATTCAGTAGACTTGAAAAATGGGGATGCTGTGTACGTTGACTTAAATGGTGACCGTCAAATAGACTCTAACGATATGAGTTACGACTATGGATTTACGGATGATCCGGAATATATGGTTGGTCTTAATTTCGGATTTGCCTGGAAGAATTGGGAAGTAAATACACAGTGGACAGGGGCTTGGAATGTAAGCCGTATGATTTCAGATGTATTCCGTCAGCCCTTTGTCTCTTCTGCTACCAAGACCGGGGGGGGACTGTTGGCTTACCACTTGACCAATACATGGACTACAGAGAATCCTTCGCAGAATGCGGAATATCCTCGTGCAACTTGGGATAATGCGGACAATAACTATGCCACTTCTACACTGTATGAGAAAGATGCCAAGTACTTGCGTCTGAAAACGCTTACCGTGTCTTATAACTTCCAGTTTCCTTTCATGAAGAGATTAGGATTGAACACCTGTCAATTGGCATTCAGTGGTTACAATCTGTTGACGTTTACCCCATACCTTTGGGGAGATCCGGAAGCAACAGCAAGTAATGCACCTTCCTATCCATTGACTAAGACCTATACAGTGAGTTTGAAATTAGGATTCTAACCGTTTTTAGAAAGAAAAAATATGAAACAACGATATAAATGGCTCGTCAGAGCAGTGATAGGGGGGATTCTTTGCATAGGTTCTGTATCCTGTGTGGACGAAATTAAATTTGGAAATAGCTTCCTTGATAAAGCACCGGGCGGAACGGCTACTAAAGATACGGTGTTTAACAGTGCTACCTATACGCGTCAATTTCTGAATTCCTGCTACAGTCGCCAATATTATGGACTGCCTTATGGAAATAGCTCGAATGTCGATTTCCCGGACTCATCTAATCCTTATCTGGGAAAGTTTGATGCGTTGACTGACTGTTGGCAACTTCATTATGAGTCTACTACCATTTACAATAGTTACTATAGTGGTACACACACAGCCAATTATGGAACGCGTGGTGATATCTTTGGGTACACTCGTGAGGTAGTGTGGCAGGTTGTACGCTGGTGTTGGTTGTTATTGGAGAATGTGGATAATGTACCGGGTATGAGCGATACAGAAAAAACAAAGATAAAAGCAGAAGCTAAGTGTATAATGGCTGCCCGCTATTTTGATATGTTCCGCCATTACGGAGGATTACCATTAGTTTACGAATCATTTTCCGGAACAGAATCAAGCTATAACTTACCGCGTGCTACTGTGGAGGAAACAGTAAAATATATGATTAACCTGTTGGATGAAGCTATTAATTCAGGAGGGCTTGAATGGGCTTATACAGGAGCGGATGCTACTACTGAAACGGGACATTGGACAAAAGCCGGAGCGATGGCTCTGAAGTGTAAAATCTGGCAGTTTGCTGCTTCTCCTCTATTTAATGCCAGCCAGGGATATGCAGGCGGAAGCAGTGAAGCTGAACAACAACATCTGGTGTGGTACGGAAGCTATCGTTCAGAACTTTGGGACAACTGCTTGGCAGCCTGCAAGGAGTTCTTCAACGCTATGGCAGTGAATGGATTCTATCAGCTGAAAGAAGCAACTGGTGATACTCCTGCTGATTACCGCTATGCTTATCGTATGGGATATGTATTGCTGAATAGTCCCGAAGTGTTACACTCTGTCCGTGTAAATGGGTATGAGACAACCGGTGGTTCTTCAAGTTATTTCTGGCATGCCTGGTGTAACAATGGTCGTAATTCATATACCCCCACACAAGAATATGTGGAAATGTTTCCTTGGGCAGATGGTACACCTTTCGATTGGGATAAGACTGAAGCAGAAGGTAAGTTGGACGAGATGTTCCTGAAGGGGACTTTTAAAGATGGGGAACAAACACTTTCAGATCTTGATTTAACACGTGACCCACGTCTATATGAATCGGCGATAGTGAACAACGTACCTGAAAATCTAGGATGGTCTTCTGCCAGCATGAGTGGTGACCCGTGGGAGCTTTGGGTAGGCGGCTCGGATGCCGGAACAAGCTCTTTCCTGGAGAGTGGACGTTTTGCCACCGGTTACGAGAATATGAAATACTACTTGAGTGATAGCGATTATAATCGCCAGGGGGTACATTGGGTATATCTTCGTTTGTCCGACCTTTATTTGACTTATGCAGAAGCATTGCTTCAAGCCAACAATGATCTTCAAGGAGCTGTAAACCAAATTGATATTGTGCGTGCTCGTGTCGGACTGCCCGGACTCGTGAAATGTAATCCCGACAAGAATCTGCTTTCTGACAAAGACGCTTTACTGGAAGAACTATTGCGTGAACGTGCCTGTGAACTAGGTATGGAAGATAGCCGTTACTTTGACTTGGTTCGTTACAAACGTGCCGATCGATTCGAAACTCCTTTGCATGGATTGCTGATCTATCGTTTGGATAGTAATGGTTCACCTATAGAGAAAGCATGGCGTGAAGGATCTGATAAAACAACAAGTAAGAATGGCGGTGCTTTGCAGCCTGTAAAGTTTAGTTATAAAAAGTTCCAATTGAAAAACAGAACGCGTGTCTGGTGGACAAAAGGTTTTGATTCCAAGTGGTACCTTTCTCCGTTCCCACAGAGTGAAATCAACAAAGGATATGGGTTGATTCAGAATCCGGGATGGTAATGAGGCAACAAATATGAATAACGATATTAGATAATGATATGAAGAAATATAAGATTCTGGTACTGGCTCTGTTGGCATGTTTAAGCATTCCGGGTGGAGCACAGAATACTGACAACAATATTACAGGTGTTGTTGTAGACAAATGGGGAAATCCTGTGTATGGAGCATCCGTACAAGTAGCAGGTTTACCGTCTGTCAGAGTAGAGACCGACAAGAATGGTAAATTTGAGATTGCTGCCGAGGCAGGGCGGAGTTTACAGGTGGTGACATCGGATAAAGGTTCTACCACTGTAAAGGTGGAGAAAAACGGAAAACCAGTGAGGATAGTGATGGATTATGGAGCGGAAACAATTGATGTAGGAGCCAATCGTACATTCACCCGTCACGAATCAACTGCAGCGGTTTCTACTGTGTATAACGAGGAATTCAACAAGCGTGCCTCAAAGGATATTTCTAATTCTCTTTTCGGACAAGGACTGGGACTAACCACTTTGCAAAATGCAGGTAACTACTCCACCGTGGAGCCTACCTTTTATATACGTGGCTTGCAGAGCTTGTCAAGCAGTTCACCGCTTATATTGGTAGATGGTTTGGAACGTGATATGAGCTTGATAACCCCGGAAGAAGTAGAATCAGTATCTATATTGAAAGATGCTGCCGCGGTAGCATTATATGGATACAAAGGTATTAATGGTGCTGTCCTGGTGACTACGAAACGTGGTAAGTATAACACCAGAGAAGTGAACTTTACTTACGACCACGTGACGAATTTCCAAGTGCGTCGTCCGGAGTTTGCGGATGCTGCAACCTATGCTGAAGCAATCAATGAAGCACGTGGCTATGAAGGATTGAGCGCACGTTATACTTCGGATGAAATTAATATGTTTCGTAATGGAACGGTGACAGGAAGCGGTATTGGTGCAAATATATCTGCCATGCTTCCTTATCTTTATCCGAATGTGGACTGGATTGATGAAACATTCAAAAACACAGGTATCTCAAATAAATATACCATTGAGTTCCGAGGTGGAGGTAATAAGTTTCGTTACTACACGATGGTTGGATTACTAACCGATAAAGGTTTCATAAAGAATGCCAATATGAACGATGGATACTCTACGCAAGATAAATATTCTCGTGCCAACTTGCGTTCGAATTTGGATATCGATTTGACGAATACGACTAAATTGAAGTTGAATATTCTGGGTACATTGGCGGAATCAAGTCGTCCGGGAGCTTCGGCAGATTTGTGGAATATGGTTTACTCATTGCCTCCCTCTGCTTTCCCCGTACGTACAGAAGATGGAACTTGGGGTGGTAATTCCACTTGGGCAGGCACATTAAACCCTGTGGCACAGTCACAAGGCGCGGCCTATAGTAAGGGACATACACGTAGTTTGTTTGCTGATTTGACTTTATCACAAGACTTATCCGGTTTCGTAAAAGGATTAGGAGTTGATTTGCGTTTGGCCTATGACAACTATTCGTCTATCTGGGAAGACCATAGTAAGACTTATTCTTATAAAGGGTATACGGCCAGTTGGACAGACCCTAGTGCCGGTGGTCCGATGTATACTACTGTTACGGGTGGTACGCCTAGCGAAATGTCAACCAGTGCTAATACAAACGATTGGACACGCCAGTTTAACTTTTCCGGTAATATTAACTACAACCGCTCGTTTGGTAAACATGATCTCTATTCTCAATTGAAGTGGGAGTATGAATATCGTGACAGTTACGGGTTAAACACTACCATCTACCGTCAGAATGTGTCATGGTATACTCACTACGGGTTCAATAAACGGTATTATGTAGATTTGGCACTGTTGGGGTCTGAATCGAGCCTGTTGGCACCGGGACATAAGTGGGCTTTTTCACCCACCATCTCTGCAGCTTGGGTGCTTTCGGAAGAGAACTTCCTGAAGAACACTTCGTGGATTGACTTATTAAAACTACGGGCTTCATTTGGTGTTATCAATGCCGATTATCTTCCTAAAGATGGAAGCAATACGGTTTATGACTATTGGGATCAGATTTATTCGACTTCCGGTACAATGTATCGTTTTGATTCCGGTTACAACTCTGCTTTCGGAAGTACGTATGTCAGTCGTTTAGCAACTGTAAACTCTACCCATGAAAAGGCTTATAAATATAATGTAGGTATTGATGCCACCTTGTTTAAAGGGTTGAATTTGACGTTGGAAGGCTATTATCAACGTAGAAAAGATATTTGGGTATCTTCCGAAGGGCAGTATTCCACGGTATTAGGTATGGATGCTCCTTTTGAGAACGCAGGTATTGTAGATAGTTGGGGCACGGAGATTGGTCTGGACTATACCAAACGGATAGGTAATTTAGTTTTTAACATCGGAGGTAATTTTGCCTGGAATCGGAATGAGATTAAAGAACAGTTAGAAGAACCACGTCTATATAACAATTTGGTGCAAACCGGTCATCGGTTGGGACAAGTTTATGGAATGATAGCAGAGGGCTTTTTCAAAGATAAAGAGGATATAGCAAATAGTCTTACACAGAATTTCAGTACGGTAGTACCAGGCGATATTAAATATAAAGATGTAAATGGTGATGGCATCATTGATTCCAACGACCAGACAGCTATTGGATATAGCACTACTGCTCCTGAAATTTATTATTCATTCCATTTGGGAGCTGAATGGAAAGGACTTGGTTTCGATGCCATGTTCCAGGGCGCTGGTAATTACTCTGCCGTATTGAATACAAAAAGCGTGTTCTGGCCATTAATCAGCAACTCGTCTCTTTCTACTCACTATTATGAAAATCGTTGGACGCCGGAGAATCAGAATGCTAAATATCCGCGTCTGAGTTCAGAAAGTAATGCTAATAATTATCAGACTAATACCATTTGGCTGGCTGACCGTTCATTTTTGAAATTACGTAACCTGGAAGTTTACTACAAATTTCCCAAACGTTTGATGGAGCGTACTAAAATATTAGGTAGTGCCAAGTTGTATGTCCGTGGAGTAGACTTACTTTGTTTTGACCACATTGATGTGGCGGATCCGGAATCTTACGGTGCGACAAACCCGCTGAATAAGAGCGTGGTAGTTGGTGTGATAATAGGTTTTTAATCACTAAAAACAATGCGAAAGAATGAAACTGAATAAATTGATATATAGTGTTCTGGGCATCTTTGCTCTTTCCTCTTGCGCGGACAATATGGAATATAAAGAATACAGTAATTATGACGCGAATTATGTGAAACGTACTTTTGGTGATGTGGGCGGTTTAGTGTCCAACATTTATCAAGAACTCGACACTGACTTCGGTAACTATAGCGGGGCTGTTTTAGGCTCTGCTACGGATGAAGCGGAATATGCCTATACAGGAAATTCGATTGAGTATTTCTACAATGGTTCCTGGAGTCCGACAAATGCACAAAGCAGTATGTGGACTGCCTGTTATAAGGCTATTGCCGATTGTAATCTTTATTTGGAAGAGTTTACGGGACTGACTTTTTCTGATTATGAACAAATATCAGATTATAAAGCGGAGATGTACCGTTATAACAATTACCAATATGAAGTTCGTTTTTTGAGAGCTTATTTCTATTTCAATCTGGTGCGACAATACGGTGATGTTCCTTTTACGGATCATGTATTGTCAACGAGTGAGGTCAACTCACTCACTCGTACACCTGCGCAAGATATTTTTGATTACATCATTTCCGAATGTGATGCAATAAAAAATGATATTATCCCTGACTATACCAAATTGGGAGATTTAATGCCTTCAGGTGAATCAACAGAGACAGGTAGAGCTAACAAACGTGCTGTGTTGGCACTCAAAGCGCGTACTGCCCTTTATGCAGCGAGTCCATTGTTTAATCCGGACAATAATAAAGAATTATGGTATCGTGCTGCGACGGCAAGCAAAGAACTGATTGATGCTTGTGACGAAGCCAAGATGAAATTAATCAGTGAATATGAAACTCTGTGGAGTGCAACAAGCTATAATGATGCTATTGATGAACTTATTTTTGGAAAACGCGCTTCGACCGGTACCAACTCATTCGAAAAATATAATTTTCCCATTGGATTGGAAAATTGTAAGGGAGGAAACTGTCCTACACAAACGTTAGTAGATGCATACGAATTTCAGGCAACCGGTTTGAGACCGGATGAAACTACTGGTTATGATAAGAATCAACCTTATTATGAAGGACGTGACCCGAGATTTGAAAAAACAATAGCTAAAAATGGCGATACAAAGTGGCCGAACTGGAATGAAACAGCTTTGGAAACCTATACGAGTGGAGCAAATGGTGAACCTTTAAGTGGAGGTACTCCTACCAGTTACTATTTGAAAAAGTATTGTCAGGCTGCGGTAAATACAACTTCTGCAAGTGCTTCTACATCTTATCATACATGGATTACGTTCCGTTTGGGTGAGTTTTATTTGAACTATGCGGAAGCATTGTTCAAGTATTTCGATAATCCTTATACAAAAGATCCTGAATTTGGAGTTTCTGCCAATGATATGGTGAATAAGACTCGTATTCGGGTTAAAATGCCGGAATTTCCTACCGGTATGACTAATGCAAATTGGTGGAAGAAGTATAAAAATGAACGTATGGTAGAGCTTGCTTTTGAAGGACATCGTTTTTGGGATGTACGCCGTTGGAAAGAAGCAGATACTTATTTCAAGAGTATTGATGAAATGAAAATCACTAAAAATTCAGATGGTTCATTTAAATATACTCGTAATACGGTGAGTCGGCAGTGGGATGACAAGATGTATTTATTCCCGATTCCGCAGAGTGAAAGAGGGAAGAATCCTAACTTAGTGCAAAATCCGGGATGGTAAATGATTATTAAACAAAAAAGGTACTGAATATGAAGAAGATATTATATACAATGGGATTGTTGAGCTTGCTGATGTCAGGTGCTTGCTCAGAAAGTGATCCTATAGTCGACGACAGTAATAATTCAAACCAACCGGAGGAAGTCTTGCCAGACTTGCCGACGGAGGTAATCACAGGTAGTCGCGCAATGTGGGTTAGTTATGATCCTATGTCAAGTTCTGATGTAAACAATGCAACAGGTATTTCGTCTGCATTAATAAGTTGGAGATTACTGTTGACTGATCCGGCGAATACGGCTTTTGATATTTATAAATCGGAAAATGGTGGTATAGAAGTAAAGCTGAATGAGGAAGCGATTACAAATACTACTTGTTGGACGGATGCAGATATTGATCCGGATAAGAATAGTTATTATCGAGTGACACTGGCCGGTCAGACAGAAACGCTTTGTGACTATACCTTTACCTCTCAAATGGCAACCAAATTCTATCATGAAATTGTCCTAAATACGAATGTGCCGGATTTATCATTAACATACTCTCCGGATGATATTCAGGTAGGCGATCTGGATGGTGACGGTGAATTGGAAATTGTTGTGAAAAGAGAACCGTATGACGGAGCTAATCAAGGTGGATGGCGCAATGGTACCACTTTGCTTGAAGCGTATAAGATGAACGGTACGTTATTATGGCAAATAGACTTAGGTATAAATATTCGTTCCGGTTCGCATTATACTTCTTATATATTATATGATTTTGACGGAGATGGCTTGTGTGAAATCGCATTCCGTTCGTCCGAAGGAACGAAGTTCGGTAATGGTAAACAAATTACTGATGCGAATGGAAATGTGAATGATTATCGTATACGTGACACGAATGGTGTGGGTTGGTATTCGGGAGCAAGCCTGTATACAACTTGTGGATTGATATTGGAAGGCCCTGAATATATTTCTATTTGCCGTGGATATGACGGTTGCGAAATCACGCGTGTTACTAATATACCTCGTGGCAAAGAAGATGAATCTAAAACCTCTCGTGCTCAATATTGGAATAGCTATTGGGGGGATGATTATGGAAACCGTATGGACCGCTTCTTTATTGGTGTGGCTTATCTGGACGGTATACCAGACGAAACAACTGGTGTAAGAACAGCCAATCCCAGTCTGATTATCAGTAGGGGTATTTACGCGAATTGGCAGGTGTGGGCATTCGACTTGAAAGGAGGCGAACTGGTGAATCGTTGGAAATTTGATACAGCCGACCATGATGATAAATGGAAAGCGATGTGTTCACATTGTTTCCGTGTGGCTGATTTGGATGGTGACGGAAAGGATGAAATATTATATGGATCAGCAGCTATTGACGATAATGGAGTAGAACTATGGTGTACGGGAAATGGTCATGGCGACTGTTTGTATGTGGGTAAATTCATTCAAGACCGTGCAGGATTACAAATTGTTGCTTGTTTTGAGGAAGAGGAAACTTACAGTACACAAGGGCTTGGATACGGTTGTCAGGTGATTGATGCGCGAAATGGAAACCTGATTACCGGACATGGAGCAGGTAAAAATGGTGATGTGGGACGCTGTATTGTAGCAGATGTAGATCCGGATAGTCCGGGATTTGAATATTATTCGTCTTTGCAGTCGGGTATGTACAGTTGTAGTAGTGGTGGAGTGGTTGCTACTGATTATCCGAAAGGAATTGGTAGTGGTGTGATGTATAATGCTGCTATTTATTGGAGTGGCCAGCCGACTAGAGAAATGTATGACCGTGCTTGTGTTGTTAGTTACAAGAACAATCCGGATGTAAACAAGACAAATAAAAATCGTTTGGTGTATTTCGGTATTTATGGTGCTAACGACGGAAATCACAGTACGAAATATAATCCTTGTTACTATGGCGATTTCCTCGGTGATTATCGTGAAGAGGTCATTTTAGGTTCGAGTGATGGTAAGTCTATTTATATATTCTCGACTAACCATCCTACGACTCATCGTTTACCTCATTTGATGACAGACCACACTTATGATATGTCTCAAGCTATGCAGAATATGGGATATAACCAGGGGACTAATTTAGGTTACTACGTCGGTGCAGAAACGATGAAGAATGCAGAATAAGAAGAACTTTATTTGAAAGATTAGTTTGTAAAAAAGAACAATCCGACCATTTTGTCGGGTTGTTCTTTTTTTCATATTTGCACAAATCGCCATATAAATGGATGATATTCCATTTCTTTATTAATCGGCTCTCCTTATTTTTGCAGTGTGACATAGCTTATTGACGTATGAAGAACATATTTCCTCTTTTGTTCCTTTTCATCACTTTGGGAATGAACATGAATGCACAAGACAATCAAGTCTCCGGCCTCAACGCCCGCCAGTTTCATAAATATTGGAAGGTCGAATCGGAGTCTCCTGATTATAAAGTGACATTTATCGGTGATACAGCCGAAATCGTTTCTCCCAAAGGGCTAACTCTCTGGAGAAAAGAAAAGATGAATGGACGGGTGACGATTGAATATGACGCGTGTGTAGTTGTAGAAAAAGAAGGAGACCGATTGAGTGATTTGAATTGTTTCTGGATGGCTTCGGATCCTATCTGTCCTGATAATATCTGGAAACGTGAAAAGTGGCGCAACGGAATCTTTCTGAATTGTTATTCCCTGCAACTCTACTATATGGGATATGGTGGAAATTATAACTCCACTACGCGCTTCCGCCGTTATGACGGTAATGAGGCAGGAATCGCAGATCCGAAAATACGTCCTGCTATATGGAAAGAATATACGGATGCCGACCATTTGCTAAAGGCAAATCACTGGTATCACATCAAGATAACCAATGAAGATAATAGGGTTAGTTATTACATAGATGGCGAGCGACTGGTGGACTTCCGCGATGCCGAACCTCTGACTGAAGGATGGTTCGGTTTTCGTACCACCTTATCACGTACCCGCATTACTAATTTTCGCTATGAATGTTCACCTCAACAGATTTCTGCCGTTCCTTTGCATTGGATCGGTGATACCCCTGAACAGGATAAAGCGGTAAGTTTCGGAGTTCCTTTTGATGAAGGAGATGTATTTCCTGCAACTCCGTTGCGGCTAAAAGTGAATGAATATCAAGATATTCCAGTGGATACCTGGCCATTAGCCTATTGGCCGGATGGCTCAGTGAAATGGAGCGGAGTTGCCGGAGTCATTCCTGCCGGAACGGAAAGATTGACATTAGAAAAAGCCTCCAAGAAAGCAAAAACGACCAATAAACAGCCTAAGGCTTCTATCTCTATCACTGAAACACCTGAAAATATTCAAATTGAAACAGGGGTACTTTCTGTTTTTATCCCTCGATACGGAGATTTCCTGATTGATAGTCTGTTATATAAAGGAACTAAAGTAGGAGAGAAAGCACATCTTATTTGTAGCACTCAAAGCAAACCGATTCAAGAAAATACATCTCAAATATCTTTTACTCGTTACATAGGAGAAATAAAATCAGTAACCGTAGAACGTCTGGGTTCAGTACGGGCACTTATAAAGTTGGAAGGCGTGCATCGGAACAGAAATAAGGAGATTGATACGAACTACTCTGAAGGGAACTACGCGAATGACTCTGATGAGAACAGTCAGAATAATCGTGAGTGGCTTCCTTTTGTTGTCCGCCTCTATTTTTATGCTGGTAGTGAACAGATAAAAATGGTGCATAGCTTTATCTATGACGGCGATCAGAAGATGGATTTCATCCGTAGTCTGGGCATTCGTTTCGATGTTCCGATGCGTGAAGCCCTGTACAACCGTCACGTCGCTTTTTCGTGTGCGGATGGAGGAGTCTGGAGTGAACCGGTGCAACCATTAGTGGGACGACGTATGCTTACCATGCCACAGGTACAAGATGAACCATCTCTGCAACAGCAACAAATGGAGGGCAAACGTATTCCTCCTTATGAAGCTTTTGACGAGAAAAACCGGGAATTGCTTAATGACTGGGCTTCATGGAATGGCTACCGCCTGTCTCAACTCACGGCTGACGCATTCTCCATTCGTAAACGTACCAATGGTGATGCTCCCTGGATAGGGACTTTCTCCGGTACCCGTAGTGACGGTTATGCTTTTGCCGGTGATATAACAGGTGGACTGGGACTTTGCCTGCATGACTTCTGGCAATCTTATCCGTCTTCTATCGAAATTTCAGATGCAAGAACTCCGGTTGCCACGCTTACTGCCTGGCTGTGGAGTCCGGATGCAGAACCGATGGACTTACGCCACTATGATAATGTGGCTCACGGTCTGAATGCCAGCTATGAAGATGTGCAGGAAGGAATGAGTACTCCCTATGGTATTGCCCGCACCACCACGCTCACTCTCGTTCCGCAAGGAGGTTACACAGGAAAGAAAACTTTTGCGGATGACGCCCGACAGCTCTCTGCCACCAGCATATTAATGCCAACTCCGGAATACCTGTATAACCGTCGAGCTTTCGGAATATGGAGTCTACCCGATCGCAGTACTTCCTTTCGTATTCGTGTGGAAGAGCGTCTGGATGTTTACATCCACTTCTACCAGAAAGCTATTGAACAGAACAAATGGTATGGCTTCTGGAATTATGGTGATGTGATGCACGCTTATGATCCTGTCCGTCATACCTGGCGTTATGACGTCGGAGGCTTTGCTTGGGACAATACAGAACTAGCTTCCAATATGTGGCTTTGGTATAATTTTCTTCGTACCGGTCGTGCCGACATCTGGCGTATGGCTGAAGCCATGACCCGGCATACGGGTGAAGTCGACGTTTACCACATTGGTCCGAATGCCGGATTGGGTAGCCGTCATAATGTGAGTCATTGGGGGTGTGGTGCAAAAGAAGCACGAATCAGTCAGGCCGCCTGGAACCGTTTCTACTATTATCTCACTACTGACGAACGCTGTGGAGACTTAATGACCGAAGTCAAAGATGCCGACCATAAACTCTACGAACTAGACCCTATGCGTCTGGCTCAACCTCGCAGTGAATATCCTTGCACTGCACCTGCCCGTTTGCGTATCGGTCCCGACTGGCTGGCCTATACCGGTAATTGGATGACAGAGTGGGAGCGTACGGGTAACACGGCTTATCGTGACAAAATCATAGCAGGAATGAAGAGTATTTCCGCCTTACCCAACCGCCTCTTTACTGGTCCAAAAGCTCTGGGATTTGATCCGGAAACAGGTATCATCACAACCGAATGTGATCCGAAATTAGAATCGACTAATCATTTAATGACGATCATGGGCGGATTTGAGGTTGCCAATGAAATGATGCGTATGATTGATATACCCGAATGGAAAGACGCCTGGCTTGACCATGCCGCACGTTATAAGAAGAAAGCATGGGAACTTAGTCACAGCCGTTTCCGTATATCCCGCCTGATGGCTTATGCGGCTTATCATCTGCGTGATAGACAAATGGCAGAAGAAGCCTGGACGGACTTATTCACCCGTTTGGAACATACACCTGCACCCTCTTTCCGCATCACGACCATCCTTCCACCGGAAGTTCCGGCTCCATTAGACGAATGTGCAAGCATCAGCACGAATGATGCTGCCCTTTGGAGCCTCGACGCTATTTATATGCAGGAAGTTATTCCGAGGGATGAATAATTGATACGTTTGATATATGGTTTTATCGACGAGACAGTAGTTTTCCTATCCCGGCGTTCTGTTTTTAAGATTAGACTGGAGAATAATCCTTTTAGGATTGGTGAACTGGAGGAAAAACTGCATAAATGAATGCAATAATATACGGAAATATAGCCAGAAAGTGAATGATAACCGATAGAATATGTAGCTTTTCTAGTAGATAAACTGTTCGTTGGGTTTAAACCAACGAGGTGTTCCTCGGTGAGGAACACTACCTTCCTCACCGGGAAATCTATCTTTCATCGGTGAGGAAGCTGCAAATGTACTTTCTTTAGGTTGTTTTTTATCTAATTGGCTCAAAAATGAAATGATAAGATGAATGTTATAATGAGGGGTGTTCTGCTAAAATAACGCCTATTCGTAAGGATTGAACGTATAACATTTATTATTTGACAGATATTAGCCACATAAGATAGAATGAAGAAATAAGATATTGGGAAATGTAGGGATTATTTCATCCTCCCTTATTCATTTATGTCATTCTTCCTTTTCTGCAATGCTTAAATATTCCTTTTTTAATATTGAATATGTAAGCATTCGATATGGTCGATATTTCTTCTTTGTCTTTATTGCATTATTATTTCAGATACTCTTTCAACGGGCAATCGGTCTTTTTCAGTCCTTCGGCAATGCTTTTCGCATTCATGTGTGCTCCCTTCAGGGAAGTGTGCGTATGGTCGTGGTTATAGTAAGTAGCTGCTTTCTTGATACCCACCTTTTCCAGTTTATCGGCACTAATCTTATTTAGATCAATGAAATAAGCCCCGGTAGCTTCGGCTGCTTCACGTGTCCATTTACCGAAAGACTCTGTGTTGCGTTCTATCTTTCCATCTTTCCATTTGTTGCGTGGAGTATGGCTTAGAACGATAGGAACAGCTCCTTTCTCCTGAACGTCCATAATGAATTTCCGAAGATACCAGCCGAATGTATAAATCACCTGATATTTCCCTGTTTTCTCCATCAAAAAGACTTTGCTCTCGTCACCGGAACCACGCAGTTCGGCACGGGCTTTGCCTACATTAATGTCTCCCGCATCATTATGTCCGAACTGAATCAGCACAAAATCTCCCGGCTGCAAGGCATTATAAACCTTATCCCAACGACCTTCGTCCAGGAAAGTGCGGGCACTGCGTCCTGCCATGGCACGGTTTTCTACAGAAATTTTATCCAGATTGAACTCATCGGCAATTACGCTTCCCCAACCCCACATACCGTTTTTGTCTTTATCTTCATTTCGGACTGTACTGTCTCCGATAGTAAACAATACCGGACGTCCATCTTTACGACTGGAACCTGTCACAGTATCTTTCTCAACGGGCTTCAGATAATTGGCCAATTCCAATCCCTCATAAGCACGTATTCCATCCGCAGCAGATTCCGCATTGACTTTGGCACCGAAAGCACTTGTGTGTATACGGTCGATGTAGAACATATATTTCACCTTGTTCTTGCCGAACTTCTCGAATTTGCGGGCACTGATATCATTCAAATCAATAAAAGGAACCCCCTGTTCTTCGGCTACTTGCTTTGCCCACAATCCGAAAGTCTTGTTGACGCGTGTGATGATGGTGCTGTCTTTATCTTCCCAAGCATTGCGGGGAGTAAGCGAGAATAGGATAGGATGAGCACCTTTTGCTTTTACATCCTGAATAAAACGGCGCATATATTCCCCGTATGTATATACGGTTTCTTTCACTCCGGTCTCTTTGATGGTTACGTTCAGCGTATCTTTGCCGATTCCCGGAATAGAGGCGCGGGCACGTCCGCTGTCATAAGGACCATTATCATTGTGTCCCAATTCGATGATAACCCAGTCTCCGGGGCGTACCCCTTTGATTACATCCGGCCAAAGACGGTTGTAGAAAGTACGGCTGCTGGTACCTCCCAACGCATGATTCTCAACAGTAATCCGGTTGGAATCGAAATAGTCGCCGGCAAAATAGCCCCATCCCCATTGTCCGTTGTTGCCATTTCCTAAAGTTCCGGTACGCATGGTTGAATTACCTACCAGAAACAGAACCGGGTTGTTACCTTTCCGGCTGGAACCGGCTTCCGGCCGCGAGGTGCGTGCCTTATTCAAGCTGTCCAGCGTGTTGTCAACCACCTGATTGACGTCTGCCATGGGAGCGGAAACTTTATTTTGCGCTTGCAGTTGTAAACTGCATACAATGATTATCAGTCCGCACGTATACTGAAACAATTTATTTTTCATGTTCGTTTTCTTTTTTAGGCACGGATTACACGGATTTCACGGTTTTAGTGCTATGATTACGTAAAACAACCGTGTTAATCCGTGTAATCCGTGCCTTATTATTCTCTTATACCTTATCGAAAACTGTATGTTATTTTAATTTATAAACTTCTGTTCCGGCAAGCAGGAAACAACCGACTCCGTAGTCTTCAAAATCGGGTACACTCTTGTAAGTAACCGGCTGTCCGTCTTTAGGCTCCTTGCCTGTTCCCTGCACATATCCCAGAAATCCGTTCGGGTGTACGGCATCTTTCACCATAGCGTTCCATGCTTTTAACAGGACGGGAAGATACTCTTTACGGTCGAGCAATCCGTTGCGGACTCCCCAAGCCATACCATAAACAAATAAGGCTGTACCGGAAGTCTCTTTTCCTCCGAAGTTCGTCGGGTCGTGAAGACTGACATTCCAGAAACCATCTTCACGCTGACATTTCTTCAAAGCCTTGCTCATGGTCAGGAAATCATTGATATAGTCCTGACGATGTTTCTCGTCAGAAGGAATTTCATCCAACACACGTACCAAAGCAGCATATACCCATCCGTTTCCACGACTCCAATAGCAATCTTCGCCATTCGGCTCTTTATATGGAGGATTAAAATCCTGATCGCGCCACCACAGACCGTCTTTAGGGTTGAACATACCCGTTTCATCGTGTTGGCTGCGTGTGTAGTAGTACATATCCCACATCTTATCGTAGTATTTCTGTTCTCCGGTCATTTTTCCGAATTTAGCGAAGATAGGCATTGCCATTTGTACGGCATCAATCCACCACCAGTCGTTCACCTGCGGCGTATTCACCACCATATCGATGCTCGCTTTGATATTCCGGATCATATTCGGGTCTGACGGGCAGATTTTATAGATATCAATGTATGCCTGTCCGCAACAATGATCGTCCGCATTACGGGTAGTATTGCCATTGCGCATTCCCCATTTGTGGAAATCGGCCCAGTCGTAAGTATACTTATAATAATCCTCGCGCGGATAAATAGAATAGAGAGCCATCAATCCTTCATAATATACACCACGCGTCCAGATATTACTGGGACGTACACGACCATAAAAACTGGGAGTAGTGTAATCGGCATACTTCTTCATAAAGTAGTCATTCACCTTTATGATATTCTCTAAAGTCTCTTTTTGTGCCGGGAGCTCTTGTGCTGTGACCGTATGGACTGGTATCAGACAAGAAAGAAGCAATCCTGTAAAGAGTAAGAATAGTGGTTTCTTCATGGTACAATAGTTCTGTTTTATTAATTTGCTGTTTATAATAATTTCTATTGCAAAGGTAAGAGACGTTCCTTTCTTTTTCAATGGATTTTCGTGCAAATGTCTTTAAATTCGTTCACAAGGCAGCAGGAAATAGCGTAAAATGCATACCTAATGATGATTTCTACATATATCTGTACAATATTCTATTTCATGAATGGACTGCGTCCTTTACTTTTGTGTTGTAATTTGATAATCGATAAAACTATGAAGTGCATAACTCTTTATTTTAGTTTCTGCCTGATAGCTATCTCCTCGATAGCCCAGCCAAACTATGACTTTTCGAAGTTGAAACGCGAACGTCTGGGACGTGGTGTAATTGCTATCCGGGAGAATCCGTCTACTGTAGCTGTTTCCTGGCGTTATTTGTCTTCCGACCCGATGAATGAATCTTTTGATATTTATAGGAATGGTGAAAAGATAAATAACCATCCGTTGAAGGATGCCACTTTCTTTCAGGATGCTTATACAGGAACAGAATCTGTACTTTATACCGTGAAAGCAAGGGAAGGGAAAACGGAAAGCAGCTATCAATTACCGGCAAATGCCCCGTCGGGTTATCTGAATATTCCGTTGAACCGCCCCGAGGATGGTACGACTCCGTTAGGACAAAACTATTTTTATACTCCGAATGATGCCAGTATCGGTGACGTGGACGGTGATGGTGAATATGAGATTATTCTGAAATGGGATCCGAGTAATGCACATGATAATTCACACGACGGTTATACGGGAGAAGTATATGTTGATTGTTATAAATTGAACGGTCAGCAGCTATGGCGTATTAATCTGGGAAAGAATGTACGTGCAGGTGCGCATTATACTCAATTTATGGTTTATGATCTGGATGGTGACGGTCATGCGGAAGTGGTGATGAAGACCGCAGACGGAACGGTGGATGGAGTCGGAAAAGTGATTGGAGACGTCAATGCGGACTATCGAAGTGAGCAGGGGCGTATTCTGACCGGACCGGAATATCTGACAGTATTCAACGGATTGACAGGAGAAGCGATGCAAACAATTGATTATGTGCCCGAAAGAGGAAACCTGATGGGTTGGGGAGACAGTCGTGGTAATCGCAGCGACCGTTTTCTGGCTTGCGTTGCCTATCTCGACGGCATACACCCGAGCGTAGTGATGTGTCGCGGATATTATACACGTACTGTTTTGGCTGCTTTTGACTGGGATGGAAAGGAACTGAAACAACGTTGGGTATTCGACAGTAATAATCCCGGTTGTGAAGATTATGCCGGACAGGGAAACCATAACCTGCGGGTAGGTGATGTGGACGGTGACGGATGTGATGAGATCATCTACGGTTCATGCGCCATAGACCATAACGGCAAAGGACTCTACACCACGAAAATGGGACACGGCGATGCCATTCACCTGACTCATTTCGACCCTTCTCGTAAAGGGCTGCAAGTATGGGATTGCCATGAAAATAAACGTGACGGTTCTACCTATCGGGATGCAGCTACCGGAGAAATTTTATTTCAGATTAAAGACAGTACGGATGTGGGGCGTTGTATGGCAGCCGATATTGACCCGACTCAACCGGGCGTTGAAATGTGGTCTGTTGCTTCTGGAGGAATAAGGAATGTGAAAGGAGAAGTAGTAAAAGACCGGGTGAGAGGTTTATCCTGTAATATGGCTGTCTGGTGGGATGGAGATTTGTTGCGTGAATTGCTGGATCGAAATAGGATCAGCAAATACAATTGGGAAAAAGGAATCTGTGAGCGCATAGCTATTTTTGAGGGGACTCTTTCTAATAATGGAACCAAAGCGAATCCTTGCCTTCAGGGAGATATCGTGGGTGACTGGCGCGAAGAAGTACTGATGCGTACAACTGATAATACAGCTTTGCGGCTTTACGTCTCCACTATTCCTACCGACTATCGTTTTCATACTTTCCTCGAAGATCCGATTTATCGTATAAGTATCGCTACCCAGAATGTTGCTTATAATCAGCCTACACAGCCCGGATTCTATTTCGGACCGGAACTTCAGGGAACCGTATTCAGAGGATGTGAAATACCTAAAAAATAGATTATGAATGTTCGTATCATAACCATTGCTTTATTGCTGGCAACTTTGCCGATTAGTGCACAGAAAAAGAAAACGGTAGTGAATGATTCAAATACTCCTTTACATTTGCTGCAACCTGCTTATCAGGGTACGTATGGTGATCTGTCACCGGAACAGGTGAAGAAAGACATCGACCGTGTATTTGCCTATATAGATAAGGAGACCCCCGCCCGTGTAGTAGACAAGAATACAGGCAAACTGATTACCGACTACACCACGATGGGAGAGGAAGCGCAACTGGAACGTGGTGCTTTCCGTCTGGCAAGTTACGAATGGGGAGTAACCTATTCAGCCTTGATAGCAGCTGCCGAAGCTACGGGCGATCAACGTTACATGGACTATGTGCAGAACCGTTTCCGCTTCCTGGCGGAAGTGGCGCCTCATTTTAAACGTGTGTACGAAGAGAAAGGCACGACAGACCCTCAACTGCTGCAAATCCTCACCCCTCATGCCCTGGATGATGCCGGGGCTGTGTGTGCAGCGATGGTGAAAGTCCGTGTGAAAGACCGCTCGCTTCCTGTAGGCGGATTAATTGAGAACTATTTTGATTTTATTCAGAATAAAGAATATCGGTTGGCAGATGGTACTTTTGCCCGCAATCGTCCGCAACATAATACACTTTGGTTGGACGACATGTTTATGGGGATTCCGGCAGTAGCCCAGATGAGCCGTTATGACAAGGCTCAAAAAGAGATATATCTGGCGGAGGCTGTCAGACAATTCCTGCAATTTGCCGACCGTATGTTTATCCCTGAAAAAGGTTTGTATCGTCATGGATGGGTGGAAAGCAGTACCGATCATCCTGCCTTTTGTTGGGCGCGAGCCAATGGGTGGGCTATGCTGACAGCATGTGAATTGCTCGATGTATTGCCGGAAGATTACCCCCAGCGTGCGAAAGTGATGGATTATTTCCGGGCTCATGTACGCGGAGTGACTGCCTTGCAAAGTGGAGAAGGGCTTTGGCATCAATTGCTCGACCGGAATGATTCTTATCTGGAGACGTCTGCTACGGCTATTTACGTATACTGTTTGGCGCATGCTATCAATAAAGGCTGGATTGATGCCATTGCTTATGGACCTGTCGCTCATTTGGGATGGCATGCCGTGGCCGGTAAGATCAATGCGGAAGGTCAGGTGGAAGGCACTTGTGTGGGTACGGGGATGGCTTTCGATCCTGCTTTTTATTACTATCGTCCGGTCAATGTATATGCGGCACATGGATACGGACCGGTGCTTTGGGCAGGTACGGAAATGATCTCTCTATTGAAGAATCAGTACCCGCAGATGAATGACAGTGCCGTTCAGTATTATCAGGTGAAACAGAAGACGACTGCACCTATTTTTGCCATCGATACAGAAGAAAAGAAAGATTAACTTTAAATAGATAGAACCATGAAACGAGAAGCTTTTAAAATGTATTTAAAACCCGGATGTGAAGCTGAATATGAGAAAAGACACGCTGCCATCTGGCCCGAATTGAAAGCATTGCTTTCCAAGAACGGAGTGTCGGACTATTCGATTTATTGGGATAAGGAGACCAATATCCTGTTTGCTTTCCAGAAAACGGAAGGTGAGGCTGGTTCGCAGGACTTGGGTAATACGGAGATTGTGCAGAAATGGTGGGACTATATGGCGGATATCATGGAAGTGAATCCGGACAACTCGCCGGTGTCCATTCCTTTGCCGGAAGTATTTCACATGGATTGATTTTTTAGTAATTAGGTTCGTTGTTTCTTTTATTATCTCAACTATCTTGATTATTTTTGTCCAACATTAATTATTAATCTTGGAATCTATATGATGCAAAGACACCTTTTAATCTTTACCTTTCTTGTTAGTTTTGTGTTGAATGCCTATGGTGCGATAGAGCTTCGTTCTACACAAATGAGAACGAGTGACGGTCTTCCCAATAACTCTATTCGATACATTTATCAGGATAGCAAAGGTTTTTTGTGGCTGGCTACTTTGAACGGATTAAGTCGTTATGACGGCAACTCTTTTCTTACTTTCCGTCCGGAAATCGGTGACAAGGTGTCTTTGGCAGACAACCGTATCTACGATCTGACAGAAGATAAAGATGGTTTTTTGTGGATTTCCACTACACCTGAATTATATAGTTGCTATGATTTGCAACGTGCCCGTTTTGTTGACTATACCGGTTGTGGCGAACTAAGACAGAATTATTCAGGGGTATTTGTAGCTGCTAACGGAGATGTCTGGCTTTCCCATTCGGGAAACGGCTGCCGGAAGATGGTACATCAGAAAAATGGTGAGATGACATCTACCGTATTCAGGACCGAATGTGGAAACCTGCCGGATAACCGGGTGAAATTCGTGAATGAGGACACCAGTGGGCGTATTTGGATCGGCACTCAATGCGGTCTGGTTTCCGTCTCCAACGGGCAATATCGGATAGAAGACCGATTAATCCACTTCACTTCTTCGCTGTCCTATAAGGACGATATGTATTTCCTTACAGCAGATGGAGATATCTATTATTATCAGGAGGCTACTCAAAAGATGCAAAAGTTGGCTTCTCTTGCCACTGTGGCAGGGGCGACATCGCCAACCGGAAATTTCCTGTTGAAAGATAAGTGGGTGATCCTGACTACTACCGGAGTATATACTTATCAATTTGCTACCGGAGAGATGGCCGCAGATCCTCGTTTGAATATTAAAAAGGGAGAACTGATACGTGATAATCGTGGAGATTATTGGATATACAATCATACGGGACGACTTACATATGTGCTTGCCGAAACCGGAGAGAGTAAGGACTTCCAGTTGATTCCCCAGGATAAGATAAGTTATATCGACTTTGAACGTTATCATATCGTCCATGATTCCCGGGGAATTATTTGGATTTCGACCTATGGAAATGGGCTTTTCGCTTATAATACTGCCGAAGATAAACTGGAGCATTTTGTGGCGAACATTAATGACCAGAGTCATATCAGTTCGGATTTCCTGCAATATGTGATGGAAGATCGTGCCGGTGGCATCTGGGTAGCTTCGGAATATTCAGGCTTGTCCCGTATTTCCGTATTGAATGAAGGAACCTCCCGCATCTATCCCGAATCCCGTGATTTGTTCGACCGGTCGAACACCATCCGTATGCTTACCAGAATGTCTAATGGAGATATCTGTGTAGGTACGCGTAAGGGGGGATTATACACCTTTGATTCAAGCCTTCGTTCGAAAATGACCAATCAATATTTCCATTCTAATATCTATGCTCTCACCGAAGACAAGCAGGGACGAATGTGGATGGGAACTCGTGGGAATGGTCTCAAAGTGGGGGATACCTGGTATTATAATAATCCTTCTGATCTGACAGCCTTATCCGATAATAACGTTTTTGCCATTTATCGCGACCGTAAAGACCGCATGTGGATAGGTACATTTGGAGGTGGGCTGGAACTGGCCGAACCTACTCCCGACGGTAAATATAAATTCCGTCATTTCTTCCAGCAAACATTCGGGATGAGGATGGTGCGTGTGATAGAAGAAGATGCAAATGGGATGGTGTGGGTAGGAACCAGTGAGGGTATTTGTGTTTTTCATCCGGATTCATTGATTGCAGATGCCGATAATTATCATCTTTTCAGTTATACAAACGGAAAGTTTTGCAGTAATGAAATCAAGTGTATCTACCGGGATACGGAAGGGCGGATGTGGATTGGTACGTCCGGTTCGGGACTGAATCTTTGTGAGCCGCAGGATAACTATTGCTCTTTGAAATATGAACATTACGGAACTTCCGAAGGATTGGTTAACGATGTAATCCAGTCCATTCTGGGAGATAAAAAGGGGAATCTATGGGTTGCTACCGAATATGGTATTTCCAAATTTAATCCGATTACCCATTCTTTTGAAAACTACTTCTTTTCTTCTTATACACTGGGAAATGTGTATAGTGAGAATAGCGCCTGTATGCGCGAAGATGGAAAACTGCTTTTTGGCACAAACTACGGATTAATAGTGATCGATCCTGAAAAGATACAGGATAACGAAACTTTCTCCCCGGTTGTTTTCACGGATTTATATGTCAATGGAACGCAGATGAATCCGCAGATGGAGGACTCTCCGTTAAAGCAATCGTTGGCTTATTCGGACGAAATAACCCTGAAGTTTTTTCAGAACTCATTCCTGATAGATTTCTCTACTTTTGATTATTCGGATAGCGGTCATACCAAATATATGTATTGGCTGGAAAATTACGATCAGGGATGGAGTGCTCCTTCTCCTCTGAATTTTGCTTCGTTTAAGTATCTTAATCCGGGAACTTATATACTTCACGTCAAGTCGAGCAATGGAACGGGTGTTTGGAATGATAGCGAGACTACACTGAAAATTGTAATTGTCCCTCCATTCTGGAAAACGACTTGGGCAATGCTGGGTTATGTGCTGTTATTAATCATAGCCTTGTACTTTGCTTTCCGTATCGTTCGTAACTTTAATGGCTTGCGTAACCGCATCAATGTAGAAAAGCAGTTGACAGAATATAAACTGGTGTTTTTTACCAATATCTCTCATGAATTCCGTACTCCGCTTACCTTGATTCAGGGAGCATTGGAGAAGATTCAACGGGTGACTGATATCCCGCGTGAATTGATATATCCGCTGAAAACAATGGATAAGAGCACGCAGCGTATGTTGAGGCTTATCAATCAGTTGCTGGAATTCAGAAAGATGCAGAATAATAAGCTGGCACTCTCTTTAGAGGAAACGGATGTCATCTCTTTCCTTTATGAAATATTTTTGAGCTTCGGAGATGTAGCGGAACAAAAGAATATGAATTTCCGTTTCCTGCCTTCGGTGCCGTCCTATAAAATGTTTATTGATAAAGGAAATTTGGATAAGGTGACTTATAACCTGCTTTCAAATGCCTTTAAATATACTCCTTCGAACGGAACAATTATTCTCTCGGTGAATGTGGACGAAGGGAAGCAAACCTTGCAGATTCAGGTTTCGGATACGGGAGTCGGCATTCCTAAAGAGAAGCAGAACGAATTGTTCAAGCGATTTATGCAGAGCAACTTCTCCGGTGACAGTATCGGTGTAGGGTTGCATTTGAGCCATGAACTAGTTCAGGTACATAAAGGAACGATTGAGTATAAGGATAATGAAGGCGGTGGTTCAGTATTTACCGTATGCATTCCGACGGATAAGACGGTGTATTCGGAGAAAGACTTCCTTGTCCCGGGCAATGTACTGCTGAAAGAGGCGGATGGACATGCGCATCATTTGTTGCAGCTCTCTGAAGAACTTCCTGACTCGGAAAAACTGGCTGTTCCTCTGAATAAACGGAAAGTCTTGATTATTGAAGATGACAATGATATTCGTGAATTCTTGAAAGAGGAAATCGGAGCCTATTTCGAAGTAGAAGTTGCTGCTGACGGTACATCCGGATTTGAGAAGGCACGTACGTATGATGCCGATTTGATTATCTGTGATGTTCTGATGCCGGGAATGACGGGATTTGAGGTTACTAAGAAGCTGAAATCGGATTTTGATACGAGCCATATTCCTATCATTCTGCTGACTGCTTTGAGTTCGCCGGAGAAACATCTGGAAGGTATAGAAGCCGGAGCGGATGCTTACATTGCCAAACCGTTTAGTGTAAAACTGTTGTTGGCACGTGTGTTCCGCCTGATCGAGCAGCGCGATAAATTGCGTGAGAAGTTCTCCAGTGAACCGGGTATTGTGCGTCCGGCCATGTGTACCACTGACCGGGATAAAGAATTTGCAGATCGGTTGGCTGCCATCCTTGAACAGAACCTCGCCCGGCCTGAATTCTCTATTGATGAGTTTGCGCAGATGATGAAGTTGGGACGAACGGTATTTTATCGGAAACTACGTGGAGTAACGGGATATTCGCCTAATGAATATTTACGTGTTGTGCGCATGAAGAAAGCAGCCGAGTTGTTACTGTCGGAAGATAATCTGACGGTTGCAGAAGTCTCCTATAAGGTGGGTATCAGCGATCCTTTCTATTTCAGTAAATGCTTCAAAGCTCAATTCGGAGTAGCACCGTCCGTTTATCAACGTGGTGTGAGTAATGATAATGATTCTCCGCAGGATTCATAAGAATAAGATTAATTAAAACAGCATAGTATGAGACTAATTTCTTTTTGTAAAATATTACTTTTAAGCGGTTGCTTTACAACTGTTTGTACTTCTATGAATGCACAAGACAAAGTTATGAAAAAACAGGATTCGCCTATTGATATAGATTTGTGGCAAAACGGATTGCCCAATACGAATGGGATGGAAGCCCAGGGATATGATGATAAAAAGAATAATTTCAAACCTAGTATCCGGGTATATTTGCCGAAAGCTTCTCAACAGCCGGCGAGAGCTGTTATTATATGTCCGGGAGGTGGATACGGGCATTTGGCAATGGCTCACGAGGGGTATGACTGGGCACCGTTTTTCAATGAACAGGGAATAGCTGCTATTGTCTTGAAGTACCGTATGCCTAATGGTAATCGGGAAGTTCCCATGTCGGATGCATACGAAGCTATTCGTTATGCGAAAGAACATGCTTCTGAATGGAATATTAATCCTGATTGCATTGGCATCATGGGATTTTCGGCAGGTGGGCATTTGGCCTCTACAGTGGCTACGCATGCTTCCGAAGAACTTCGTCCTGCTTTTCAGATTCTTTTTTATCCGGTAATTTCGATGGAATCTAAATACGGGCATGGTGGATCGTGCAGACAGTTTCTAGGTGAAAAAGCAACGGAGGAATTGAAAAAGGAATTTAGTAATGAGTATCAGGTGGATTCTCTTACACCAAGAGCGTTTATAGCTTTATCCGATGACGACAGGGGCGTGGTACCTATGAATTCTATTCGTTACTATTCTGCTTTGAAAGAAAAGGAGATACCGGCTGCCATATATATTTATCCCAGTGGTGGACACGGATGGGGAATGAAAGATAGTTTTAAATTCCGCAATGAAATGTTGATGGAGCTGAAAGCTTGGCTAATGACTTTTTAGGGGAGGTTATTAAAGCAGTGCTAATACCTGTTGAGAACTAATTTATTTGATTGTTTCGAGAAATTCTACTTCAATGATTCTTAACTGATTTTTGCTACTGCTCTTTTCCTGTTCCATTTTATTGGCAGCTTTGGCTTCTACTTCAATGATCTGTCCGAAAGCATCCTTGTCACTGGTATTTCCTTTCAGGCGAATGGTTATAGTGTTGGCACGTACCGGCTTTTCTACATTGAGATGAATATACCCCAGACTCTTATCTGTATTTCCGTTCCAAATCAGGATGTTTCCGGCATATACTTCCAATGGATAACTGCGTGAACGCCACCCTTGCAATTTGATACATATATCGTCTATTTCGGCTTCTCTCTCCAGTGTATAAGTAATCCAGGCAGTGCTCAACTTACCGTCATTTTTCCATTCCGTCAGTTCGATATCATCATAGCTCTTTTCAGCATCGCTGTTATTGGAACCGGCTTTTGCTGAAACGATGCGTACACCTTTTTTGCTATCTTGGTAAGAAGGGGTAGAAGGAGTCTCACCCCTGTCCAGTTGTCCTTTTAAAGTCTCCTGCGGGAGATAAGTGCTTAAACCTTCAGTAACTTTTACAGGCACTGTTTCCAATGTGAGTGTGGCGGCAAGTAATCCTTTAGCCTGTGCTGTCAGAGTTACTTTTCCGGCAGTGGTTGTGCTACGGATCAGTGCACGGTTGATGCCACATTCTACCGGAAGTTTTGTATCAAGGATATGATTGTTTTCACCTTGAGCAATCCCTCCACGCCATTCTGCTTGACCGTTGAGTGTGAATTGAACCGTACGATTATCCAACGGGCAACGTTTTCCGTCTTTATCTACAACTTCCACCTGTATTAAAGCCATGTCTGCACCATCTCCATGGAATCCTTCGGGATTTTGAATAGCGGTAAGTTTCAGTTTGGCTGGTTCACCGGCTGTATGTATAGCGTAGCGGCTGATTTCTTTTCCTGCTTGATTATAGCTGACTGCTTCCAGTTTACCCGGTTTGAATGTTATGTTGTCAAAAGTAAAGAGGAAATTGTATTGGCGTTTGCCTTTACCCAGAGATTTACCATTCAGGAAAAGCTCCACCTCTTCCCCGGTAGATACCACATGTATGGGTTTTACTGTATTTTCAGGATAATTCCAGTGTCCGATAATGTAGGTCTGGTCTTCTTCCGTATCTACCCATCCGTTCCACATCACCTGATGTGCATAGAAGGCGTCTTTCTCAATACGCATAGCATCTGTCACTCCACTTCTGCGATAGTTTTCCGCTCCCCGGTAATGGGTATTGGTGTCAGAGAAGATAATTTTAGTGCCGCCGGAGCTGACTCTGTTACCTGTTCCGGGACGCTCACGCCAATAATCATACCAGCGGGCTATCATGCTAATGGCAAGTTCATCTTGGTTACGGTTATAATCAGTAGCCGGTTTACCTTTATAGAGCGGACCGTCACCTTCTTTATGGAAAGGATAGCTGTATTCGTCCCAGTATTTTCTTAAACCTTCGTCGCGGCAATATTCGGTAGCCCACATCGGATGATGCTCACTTCGGTTGATATATAGCATTTCGCCGCCGTATTCCGCTTCACGAATATCCAACATTTCACGTGAACCGATAGCACGTCCGCCAAACGGATCATATTTGTCACGAACAGCTTTCATCTCTATCATATGTTCACGGCTGATAGCTTTGTTGCCACATTCGTAGAACAAGATACTCGGGTTGTTGCGGTTATAAATGATTGCATCGCGCATCAGTTCCACCCGTTGCTCCCATTGGCGTCCCTCACGGTCTTTTTCCGCATCTCCGGCAGGCATTGCCTGTATCAGACCTACACGGTCGCAAGATTCTACATCTTGTTTCCATGGAGTGACGTGCATCCAACGAACCAGGTTTGCATTTCCTTTTACCATCAGACCATTAGAGAAGTCGCTCAACCAGGCTGGTACGGACAGACCCACTGCAGGCCATTCATTGCTGGTACGTTGTGCATATCCCTTCATTTGGATAACACGGTCGTTCAATTCTATTTTTCCTTCAACAAAGCGTGTTTTACGGAATCCGGTGCGGGTGCTGACTTCATCGAATATCTGATTGTTGTCATCTTTCAAGGCAGTTTTTACCGTATACAGGTAACCATATCCCCAACTCCAGAAATGAAGATTATTGATAATGGCGGATGCCTTTACCGTTTTAGTCTCTCCTGCTTTTAAAGTCACTTTATCACCTTGGAAAGTCTTCAATCGTTTGCCATCGGCATCAAGCACAGTCACTTGATAACTGAACTGGCGGGGAGATTTACTGTCGTTTCTGACTTCTGATTCGGCATGAATGGTTGCTTTATGCCCTTTTATATCGAAATCTTTGGCGTACACATAAACACCTGTTGTTTTCAGGTTACTGTATAAGGGAAGAGTTTGATATACATTATCGGTAACGTACAGAAATACATTTTTGGGGATACCGCCATAGTTAGCATTGAAATTGCGGTCGTTCCACTGAAATTTGGAGTTGGTTCCCTCTTCTCTGTACATCCAGTTGTTATCGGTGCGAACGGCAATTACGTTTTCACCCTCCTTCATATATGGAGTCAGGTCGAATCCCACTGCCATTACGCCATTTTCGTGTCTGCCCAGATTATGACCGTTGAGATAGAAGTCTCCACGTTGACGTACTCCTTCGAACTCGATAAATACTTTCTGGTTACTTTTCAGTTCCGGAATCCGGAAACTTTTGCGATACCACACCACTGTGTCTGTCAATTGTTCGATGGAGAGTTTAAATGCTTCATCTTCATTGAAAGCATGAGGCAAAGTTACTTGCTTCCATTCACTGTCGTCGAATTTAGTGTCTTTGGCTTTAGGAAATTCTCCTATTTGCAGCTTCCATTCACTGTTGAAGTTGTATTTTTTGCGTTCGGCCGCCTGACTGTTGATAATAGACAGTGTGATCAGCAGAAAAACGAAAAGATATAATTGGTGTTTCATGATAATCAATAATATATTTATTCACTCGCAAAATTACTTCTTTTTTGAATGTATGAAATGGAGAAATGTACAAAGATTATATACAATTGTGCACCTTTTGAAATTAATTTAAAAATAATTCTTCTTATGGGCGGGATGCTCTTGACAAAACCTTTTTTATGTTGTATATTTGTGGATGTTAATATCAATGGGTAAAAGGTAGTATTATAAAAAGAATGAAAAAGAAACCGGTACAATATGATGACAATATATTAGGAAATTCTTGCAGTAGTTAAACTGTGAGAGTTTTCGTATAAGCCAAAGGCTGCGAATCTTTATGGGATTTGCAGCCTTTTTTGTTGCAAAAAATCATGGCTGTGTTCTTAGATCCGGAATTTATAGTTTATAATAAACTTGGATAGCGTTTATAATAAACTCCTCAATAATTTATTAAGAACGGTGAAGAGGATTATGAAAGATGAGTCAGTTTTTTTCTTCTTTGGTATAATACGAAATATAACTTGATTGGGGATTTTTTATGAAAAGTAAATGATATAAACATTGTTGTTGAAAAATTATATTCTTTACGTACGATATTACAGTTTCTGTGACTACGAGATAATATTCTGCCGGGGAATTAATCTCCAAACGTCGATATAAGAAAAAAGTCTATTTGTAGCATGTCTTCTTTTATAAAGAGGATGCGCTTTTTATTTAAGAGATGGAGAAACTGTACTGATTTTAGGTATGTAGAAAAGTGCATCCGGATATGGAATATTGTATACGAATAAGTAGTATTTGAGGCTTTTGCATGGAACTCCATAAGAAAATCAATATCTCCATATCCTTAAGCTTGGGGTGAATGGGCAGATGCGGTACTTTTGCAGAAAAAGTAACAAGCAGTAGAAAATGATAAAGTCAGCAATTTTAATAGTAGCGACATGTTGTAGCTTACAGCTATTTAGTCAGGAGAAATTTCCCGATGGTAAAATTATACCGGATTGGTTTTACCAAAACGAGAAAACTGATATCAGTATAATGGGAAAGAAATTCTTGATTACAGATTATGGAGTAGTGGATGACAGTACACTGCTGCAAACTGAAAAAATCCAGGCCGTCATAGATTTGGCATCCGATGATGGCGGGGGAGTCATTGTCATTCCGGAGGGTACTTATCTTAGTGGTGCACTTTTCTTCAAACCGGGAACACATTTACATCTGGAAGCAAAGGCTGTATTAAAAGGCAGTGATGATATTAGCAACTTTCCTGTAATAGAAACACGGATGGAAGGACAGAATCTGAAATACTTTTCTGCCTTGATTAATGTTGATAAGATTGATGGTTTTACTCTTTCCGGGAAAGGAACGATTGACGGAAACGGTGAGCGATACTGGAAATCATTCTGGTTGCGGCGGCGGGTTATTCCTAAATGTACTAATATGGATGAATTACGTCCCCGTTTGCTTCATATATCCCATAGTAATAACGTACAGATTTCTGATGTACGGCTGGTGAACTCTCCGTTTTGGACGACTCACATTTATAAGTGTGATAGTGTAAAACTCTTGGATTTACATATCTATTCTCCTTCTTCCCCAGTAAAAGCTCCCAGTACAGATGCTATTGATATTGATGCATGTAAAAATGTACTGGTTAAGGGATGTTATATGTCTGTCAACGATGATGCAATTGCTTTGAAAGGCGGGAAAGGACCCTGGGCGGATCAAGAACCCGATAATGGTGGCAATTGTGATATTATCATTGAAGACTGCACTTTCGGATTTTGTCACGGAGTGTTGACTTGTGGAAGTGAGTCAATCTATAATCATAATATAATTCTCCGGCGCTGTGATTTGGATCAGGCTAAACGCCTTTTATGGCTGAAAATGCGTCCGGATACTCCTCAACAATATAAGTACATCTTGGTTGAAGACATAAAAGGGAATGTTCGCAATTGCATCTTTATTGCTCCATGGACACAGTTTTATGATCTGAAAGATCGCAAAGATATGCCGGTCTCATATTCCAGCTATATAACGATGCGTAATATTCGCCTGGATTGCGATTCCTTTTTTGCTGTAGAGAAATCAAATCAGTACAAATTATCCAATTTCTGTTTCGACAATCTGGCTATCAAGGCGAAAAAGGATGTGAAGATAGATGAAAACATAATTGATTCACTCATCATAAGAAAGGTTGAAATAACTAAGGTGAATTAAAAAAGAATGGCAGAAAGACTGGAAAATTGTACATAGACTGTAAAATCGTACAAAAACGACGTCTGATAGGCTGTACGCATATGAATTTACATAAGAAAGTCGAATTCTCCATATTCCTTTCCTTTAATTCTGCCATGTAATACGGTATCTTTGACATGTGCTTATTTAGTAAAACATTGAATCTAAAACTATAAAATACAATGAAATTCTGTAGAATTATTTTTTGTCTGTGGCTATTGATCTGTTTTTTCCCTTTGGGAATTTATGCAGATATACAACTTCCCTCTATATTATCAGATAATATGGTACTTCAGCAAAATGCGAAGGTACGTTTCTGGGGAAAAGCACGTCCCGGAGAGAAGATTCAGGTAAAAACTTCGTGGGATCATAAGAAATATAAGGTGGTTGCTTCAGAAAGCGGTCATTGGGAATTGATGATACAAACACCGGCTGCTACTTCCGGACAGTCTGTGATATTGAAAGGCGATAATAAGATTCATATCAATAATGTATTAATAGGTGAAGTTTGGCTTTGTACCGGACAGTCAAATATGGAATTTCCAGTAGCTCGTAATCCGCAAGTGAAATGGAAAACAGGAATGCTGAATGAAGCGGAGGAAATGAAAGATGCTGATTTTCCGGAAATCCGTCTGTTTCATGTAGAGCATCAGATGGCGCCTGATGGTGAAAAAGAGGATTGTACAGGGAAGTGGGTGGTTTGTAGTCCGGAGAATCTGAAAGACTTTTCTGCTATAGGATTTGTCTTTGGGCGTAAATTGCATAAGGAATTGAGTACACCGGTTGGTTTAATTCAGTCTACTTGGGGAGGAACACATGCCGAATCCTGGACAAGCATGAAAGTGATGGAAAACAATCCGCTGTATGCCGATGTCTTAAAACAATATTCAAAGGAAAAGGTGAGTAGGGAAAAAGATAAGTGCAAGGTTCCGGCTACATTGTGGAATGGTATGATTGCTCCTATAGTAGGGTATACTGTAAAAGGGAATATCTGGTATCAGGGAGAGTCCAACTCTGTTCGCTATGAGAAATATCAGGAGGTATTTACTAACTTGATAAATAGTTGGCGGAAAGAGTGGAATCAGCCGGATATGCCATTCTATTTTGTACAGATTGCACCACATTACAAACAACCGGCAGGTATTCGTGAAGCACAATTGAAAACATGGTTAGGTGGACTTGAGAACATTGGTATGGCAGTAGTGACGGATGCAGCCGATTCTACAGACATACATCCACGAAATAAAGTTGCACCGGGCGAACGGCTGGCAGCTTGGGCATTAGCAAAGCAATATGGTAAAAAGATTGTTTATTCAGGACCTCTCTACAAATCAATGAAAGTGAATGGGAGAGAAATTACATTAGATTTTGATTTTGCGGAAGGTGGTCTGCAGACACCTGGCAATGAACCGGTAAAAGGATTTTTTATTGCTGGTAGTGATGCGCGGTTTTATCCGGCTGAAGCCGTAATTGATGGAAGTTCGATAACGCTTTCTTCAACTTATGTCTCTGTACCTGTAGCTGTACGCTACGGTTATGGGACTTTCTTTAGAGTAAATCTGTTTAATAAAGCCGGATTTCCAGCAGTTCCTTTCCGTACGGATTCTTTTGCTTCCGACACTTATTATCGTCTGTTTGCCGATTCGGAAATTCGCCGTTTCCCGAAAGCGTGGCAACTGGATCATGGAAAACGCCTGTATTTTGGTTATGCGCAAGGAGTAGGTTGTTGTGCGATGTTACAAGTTTGGAAGAAAACAGGAGACCGTAGGTACTTTGATTATGTAGAGGCATGGGCTGATTCTTTGGTAGATAATAAAGGGGATATTTATTTGTATAAGAAAGAAACCTATAATTTGGATTATATCAACTCCGGGAAAGTTCTTTTTGATTTATACGATGAAACCCAAAAGGAGAAATATAAATTGGCTATCGAGAATCTGATAGACCAGTTGAAAAAGCAGCCTCGTACAACAGATGGAGGTTTTTGGCATAAGAAAATATACCCTAATCAGATGTGGTTGGATGGATTGTATATGGCTTCTCCTTTTATGGCTAGATATGGAGCTGAATTTAATCGTCCGGAATGGATTGATGAGGCTGTTAAACAGTTCACTCTCTGCCATCAGCATACATACGATACCAAGACCGGACTTTATTATCATGCATGGAATGAGGACCGTAGCCAGCGCTGGGCTGATCCGGAAACTGGCCATTCTCCTAATTTCTGGGGACGTAGTATCGGTTGGTGGTTTATGGCTTTAGTAGATGCTTTGGAATATATTCCCCAAGATCATTCAGGCTATGCTGATATGATTAAATGGACGAAGGAATTAGCAGAAACTCTTTCAAAATACCAAGATAAAAATGGCTTGTGGTATCAAGTAATTGACCAACCTTCACGTACCGGTAATTTTCCGGAAGCTTCTGTTACGACACAATGTATGTATGCCTATATGAAAGCTGTGAATAAAGGATACATTGATAGTCAGTATCGCGCCATTGCAGAAAAGGCTTTTAAAGGTCTGTGTGATAAACTACTGATTTCCAATCCGGACGGAACATTGACATTAACCAAATGTTGCCAAGTGGGTGGATTAGGTGGTAAGCCTTACCGTGACGGCAGTTTCGAGTATTATATAGGAGAGAAAATGAGAGATAATGATGCTAAAGCAACAGGCCCTTTCATTATGGGATGTATTGAACTGAACAAATAATATAGAAGTAGAAATGATAGGAAATTTTCGACTATTGTTTCAATTAATGAACTAATAAAATGTAGTACCATGAAAAAAGAACAAATTATCAAATCGATGTTATTTTTAATTATTCCTTTGCTTGTTATCTCATGTGATGGTAATGGCTTTATGGAATATGAAGAGACTGCATTGATGCAAAGAGATGCGCAGCAAGGACTTTTAAGTGACGAGGCAAGTGATAATACATGTATGGTTAATCTGAATTTATTTACAAAACCTTATTTTGATTATCAGTATAATACAGGTGATCATGTAGATGAGTGTTTTGTATATATTGATAATCAGGAAGATCATACTAGATGCCTTTATCCACAAAGTGGAAAAAATGTAAAAGGTAGTTTTATGATACCTTTCGGAAAACATCGAATTAAATTGAATATAGAAATTGATGATGGTAAATCATATATATATCCGATTGAACTATGTAATGCTTTGGTAACTTTAAAGAACGGTGAAGCAAGTATGGTGCTTTACGATAGAGTTATTCTTAAAAGAGCAGATTCTTCTTTCACAAATTCAGCCTTTACAGTTGAATTTGATGTAGATTTTCCTTATGCTGAAAACAATGATTATACATTAGATATTACATTAGGATTTTATGATGAAACATACGACGATGGTTCTTCAGGTCCTTATGTAAACGGAAACGTTAGTGTTTATACTTATTATCAATGGGAATCCATTTTTGAACCAGCTAAGCCAACTTATATTGACTTTGTTCTTGGAATTGTATATAATTCTACTCAAAAGGAATATTGTTATAAAGGGTATTGTGAACAAGAACTTTCTATAGATAGAAATGGAATGGTTATTAATAATGTAAGTTGGCATAAAATGGTAAGATTACCTAATGGTGATGATATTGGATATGAATTATATTTAATAACAGGTATATGGGCTAAATTACAGTCGAATATTGATACAATGATTGGTGAAACAGAAGTATCTTGGTATTCAGCTTATTATAGAGTAAAATGGGATGACGGAGAATATTCAGAATGGTATCCTATGGATGAATTAGACGAATCTTCAGTTAGGATAGATGCTACTATCGATTATTATCCCAACATTGAGATTGTATGTTTCAATACCAAAGAAATTCAGGATGCTTATGCATCACAATGGGGCATTGTACCTTAATAACTAAAAAATCTTGATTTTTACGTATAAAGATGGGATCAATATTAAAATAGATATTCAACTACTGATTGCGTAAATAGCAAAATAATCAAGTATACTTGATAACTGATATACAATTTTTTTAGGTTTGAATTTAATTTATTAATCAAATAAGTATTTCTTAATTATTTTTTATATATAAAATGAGAAACACAGCAACTTTTCAAAAAAAGGCATATCCAATTGCCGTGAGATGCTTAACAAGCATTTTATATTTCTTTTTGTTTTCGCTTTCCTCGCTAGCGGCTTGTGTAGATAAAGAACCTGTAGATGAGGAGGATGCAGACCCTGCCATCAATCCTCACAGTTCATTTTTGGAGGATGAAGAAAGTGGTGGTTCTACAAGTTCTGGTCCTGCATTTCCTAACTTTGCCAATAACGCGCCAGCATTTCCAGGAGCAGTGGGGCACGGTAGAAATTCGGAAGGAGCCCGTGCCAGTAGTAATCGAGAGGTTTATGTTGTAACCAATTTGAATAATAGTGGTGCTGGATCGTTTAGAGATGCTGTTAGTCAGTCAAACAGAATCATAGTATTCAATGTATCTGGATTGATTGATTTGAATAAAGAGGTGCTTGTATTCAAAGATAATCAGACGATTCTCTGCCAAACAGCTCCCGCTCCCGGCATTGTGCTCTACAATGGCAGAACGTCTTCTACCAATGCTGACAACGTGATTGTACGTTATTTGCGTATGCGTGCCGGTCGGCAGGTTAGTAGCAGTGATAATATAGATGCGGGAGGGGCAGCTTACGGTCATGATCAAATTTATGACCATTGTTCTTTCACGTGGGGAACAGATGAATGTTTCTCACTCAATAATGATAAGCAGCCGGAAAGACTCTATAACATAACATTGCAGAATTCAATTCTAGGACAAGGATGCCAGAATCATTCTTGCGGAGGTTTAATTCAAACCGGTGAAAAAGACGGAATTACTATTTTCCGAAATCTATTAATTGATAATAAGACCCGTAATTTTAAAGTAAAAGGGCTGAATCAATACGTTAATAATATAATCTATAACTGGGGAAATGGAACAGCTTATGATGCAGGAGGTGAATCCGCTGGAACCTCCAATACGGTGATTGAAAACAATTACTTTATTAAAGGACCGGCATGGACATGGCAGAATTTTGCGGAAGTAGATGTAGACCCAAGTATTATTGGTGATGAAGAGCAATGTCGAAAATCCGGAGACGGATATTATGAAGTTAAATATCAAGTGAATCCCGCCAAACCACTCACCGGTGGTGGAGGTACGGGTACATTCTTTTCCTATTGTGTAGGCAACTATTATGATGAAGATAAAGATGGTACTTTGAACGGATTTGAACTTACGCAAAGCAATTGGAATACCTATTGTAGTGCTGTGATAGATCGATTAAGTGCTCCGGATGCTTTACATCCGACCATTTCTTCTACAACCAGTGCAACAGAAGCTTACTATTGGGTGGTGGAGAATGTAGGTCCTGTTTTGCCAGAACGGGATGCAGTCGACAAATTTTTGATTAGCGAACTAACCTCATTGGGAATTGAAGGCATGATTTTTCGTAATCAGACGATAGAACGTCAATATCCACTGGCCAATATTTGGAACGCTGAATTTGCAGTCAGTGTAACCGGTCCGATAGACACGGACAGTGACGGCATACCCGATGATTTTGAGGATAAATGGGGGCTAAATAAAAATAATGCAGGAGATGCTGTTCGGATTGCAGAGAACGGATATACAATGATTGAGAACTATGCTCTTTCTCTTGAATTCCCGGATGAGTATGAAAAGGCTTGGAAAGAAGCATACGGTGAATAACTAATAATAAATCATATTATGAAAAAGTACAGATTTCTAAAAGCTATTTGTTTGTCCTGTATTGTCTTTTTTGCTATTTCGTGTACAAATGAAGACTATTTTATAGAGGCAACCAAATCTAAGTCAGTGCAAACGAGAAGCATAGAAACAGATACAACCACTTTTGTTGCTATTCTAAATATTTATGCTAATTCTTTTAAGGATTATATATTCAATTATTCTACTCCTGAGGCATATAGAATAGATCAATGTTTTGTATGGATAGATGATCATTATGATTATTTTAGACCATTAGGCGGGCTTTTAAAAAACGATGAATACGTTTGGAGCTATTTTGATTTAACCTATGGAACTCATCACGTAAAAGTAAAAGTGTTGATTGATGAGGGAAGATACTATGGTATAAAAAAATGTAGAATGGTTGTTGCATCACAATGTACAGGGTTGGGTACTATTTTTTTTGACGAAACTGTAGATAGAATAGAACCCGGAGGTTCTCTTTCTAACGCTGATTTTGAAGCTGAATTTGATGTTGATTATCCTTATGTGCCAGAGCACGAGTATGCATTAGATATCGAACTGTTTTTTGAAGAATAAAGCAATATATTAGAAATTCATAAATTATTAAACAATGAGAAACGCAACATTTTTACGAAAAATGCTTTGGCTGTTATGTATTCCATTACTCTTTACTGCCTGTAAAGATAATATGGACGAGCACTACGAAGTGCCAGACTGGGTAGCAGACAACGCATGGGAAGTATTGAGTTCTAGTGAACACGGAAACTATTCCATCTTCCTGCAAGGAGTGGAGATTGCTGGTTTCAAGCAAATGCTTGAAGGTAAAGCAATCCTGACTATTATGGCACCAGACGATAGCGCTTTCCAATCCTATCTAAACGAAAAAGGTTATGCTACTATTAACGACATGCCTGTCGATGAGGTAAAAAAAGTAATAGGTTACCACGTTCTTTATTATTCTTATAATAAGGAGAAACTGGTTAACTTCCGTCCGACGGGAAACACAGAAACAGAAGAAGAGCAGAATGTAGCTGCAGGTCTGTATTACAAACACCGAACAAGAAGCAGCGACGCACCAACAATTGAGACAACTGCTACAGGTTCTTCTGTTATGGTATACCACTTGGAACGCTATTTGCCGGTATTCTCTTATCGTTATTTCCAGACGAAAGGTATTGATGCGAAGAGTAACTACGAAGCTTTTTATCCCAACTCTACTTGGACAGGAGACAATGGCTTCAATGTATCTAATGCATCAGTAAAAGAATACGGAATAATTGCTAATAATGGCTATATTCATACGGTTGACCGGGTGATTGAACCATTGGAAACAATTTATACCGAATTGAAGAAACAAGATGAATATTCTATCTTTTTCAATTTATATGATTCTTTCGGTGAATATATTGCCGATAATACATTAAGTAACTCTTATGCTGCGGCATACGGAGTAGATACACTTTATCAATATCAGCACAACAGTCTGCCGAATATTGCTTGCGAATGGCCTACAAGCAGCTATCTAAATTTCACGTTATTGACTGCTACCGCTTACAGCATCTTTGCACCGTCAAACACTGCCATTAATCATTTCTTCGACAATTTTTGGAAAGTCGGAGGTTATTCTTCATTGGGAGAGGTTGATCCATTGGCTCTTAACTATTTTCTATACCAGTTTATCTATGGTGGCTCATTGGTATTTCCCGAAGAAATAGGAACAGGAAAACTGGAATCCTTGCTCGGTTCGCCAATCAATATTAATCCGGCAATGTTGAACGAAAAAATCATGTGTGTGAACGGTGCACTTTATGGAATGAACGAGATTCAGGAACCGAGTGCATTTGCGTCTGTAGTAGGACCTTTGTTCCAATATCGGGATGCGCGTTCTTTCCTTTATGCATTGGGAGGTTCTTCCCTGATATCCTCTTACACATCTAATTTAGTGAAATATATTATGCTTGTTCCCACTGCGGACCAATTTGATGCTTCAGGTATCAGAACCGTTTATAGTACTCAAGGATTGGAAGAAATGGGAGATGATGGTTGGTCAGAAATCAGTAGTTCTGCCAAACAGAATATTATGTATTTACACTCTGCTAGCATTCCTAGTGGTCAGGAAAGTGAATTGCCGGAGGATGGAATGAAAGTAATCCCTACACAGTCCAGTTGGAACTTCTGGTTTGTTAAGGACGGAGAAATTACTTGTAATGCTATTTTCAATCAGCAATTGAATCCTCAATTCAATGGAGAGGTTTTCTTCCCGTTTACGAAACTGAAAGACGGTTCTAACGGCAGTGCCTACAGCTTTGATTGTAATCAGCTATTTATGGCAGAAAGTGGTGACTTGAATTACAATCTTGCTATTTGTGCGGATAGGAATTATCCGTATTACTGCTTTACCCAATTACTGCGTCAAACAGATATTATATCTAATCAAGTACTGATGAATATTTTCTTAAAAGGACGGTTTGTCGCATTTATTCCTACCAATGAAGCTATCAAACAAGCCTTATTGGATAATAGGATTCCGGGAGCAACCAATGCCTCATTTGATGCCAATGGTGAGTTGACTGGTGACTTTGATAAAGCAAAATTGGCAAACTATCTGAACTCATACTTTATGACTGCCAAACAAAATGTGATAGCTTCTTATCCTTATATTGGATCTGATTTCAAGAGTGGACGTTATTGGAGTGAACGTACAGCAGAAACTGAAGGAGCGACTGTGCCACAACTGATTTATACAGATAACGGGACTTCACTGAGTATCCAGTTGGAAGGATACAAAAAATGTCATGTGATTCCAGACTATTACTACTTTCCGTTCGCATACGAAGAGGGTTGTTTCCACCTGATTGATGACGTCTTTTGATTAACAGAAAAATAGAGATTATGAAATTATTAAAATACATACTGATTGCTATCGTATTCGCGACAACTGCCGGCGAAGCTTTTGGACAAGCTAAAGTCCTGTCCGGTAAAGTGACCGAGATGTTTGGCGCGACAGCAGAGCCTATGGTGGGAGTAAACGTTAACATCCTTAATTCCCAAAACCGTTCATTAGGCGGTACTATCACAAATATGGACGGTATCTACAACTTGAAAGTACCAAATGAAAATAATCTGACCATTGTGTTTTCTTATATTGGAATGAAAACCCAACGAATCAAGTATAATGGTCAGACCAGGCTGAATGTTACCATGAAAGACGATACACAGTCAATCAATGAGGTGGTAATCTCGGGAAAACGAATTGAACGCAACGATATGGGTATCAGTTCCAGAGAGCAATCTTCTGCCACACAGAAAGTCAATATGGAAGATTTGGTAGCTATTGCTCCGGTTACTTCTATTGAAGATGCCCTGCAGGGGCAGTTGGGTGGTGTCGACATTGTATTAGGCGGTGGTGACCCCGGTGCACGTGCCTCTATCCAGATTCGTGGTGGAAGTACGCTGAACGCCAATTCCGAGCCGTTGATCGTAGTCGACGGTGTACCTTATCCGGCTGAGATTGATGATAATACGGATTTTTCGACCATCAACAATGATGACTTGGGTGCCTTGCTAAATATTTCACCGCAAGATATTGAATCCATTGAGGTTTTGAAAGATGCGGCGGCTACTGCTGTTTGGGGTACCAAAGGTGCTAATGGTGTGTTGGTCATCAAAACAAAACAAGGAGTGCAGGGAAAAACGCGTTTCAGTTTTTCTTCCAAGTTCTCCGCCAAGTTTGAACCGGAAAGTATTCCGATGCTGGATGGTAATCAATATTCGGCCTTAATTTCCGATGCTCTGTGGAATAGTGCCAATTACATTGGTCTTGCTAACTCTGCCAGCTATTTGCAGATGCTTTACAATTCACCGGAGATCGGTTATCAGCCGGACTGGACTTATTTTGACGAATATAACCAGAATACAGATTGGCTGTCTGAAGTACGTAGAAATACGCAATCATGGGAAAATACTTTTTCTATGAGTGGTGGAGGAGAAAGAGCAACTTATCGTTTCTCTTTAGGTTATCTGGATGAAGGCGGTACGACTGTCGGAACCGATTTCAGTCGTTTGAACTCCTCGTTAAACGTACGTTACAAGTTTTCTGACAAGTTAATTTTTACAACGCAATTCTCTTTTGTTCAGTCTACGAGAAATAATAATTATTACAATGTACGTACAGAGGCTTTCCGTAAAGCACCAAACAAATCTCCTTACTATATCGACGATGCGACTGGAAATTATACTTCACAGTATTTCAATCACAATGAAAATTCCACATTAGATCCGGCCTTTGACAGCAAAAAAAGTCGATATTACAATCCTATTGCTATGGCGAATGAGAGTGTCAACAAAACTATCCAGCGGGAAAGTAAGATGAATTTCAACATTGAATACAACATATTGAATGGGCTAACTTATTGGGGTAATGTCAACATGAATATCCGTAATACGAAAGGACGCATGTTTTTGCCGCAAGTAGCTACCGGACTTGCCTGGACTGACAGTAATGCAAACCGCAGTACAGATACTTCTTCTGACCAATTGACCATCAATACCGAGAACAAGTTGATCTATCGTAAAAATTGGAATGATAAGCATAGCATTATTGCGACCGGTGTCTTCCGTACTGTGGAAACGACTAAATCCAGTTATGGAAGTGAAACTTCCGGTAACGCTTCTTCCGGTCTTGCCGATCCTACTATCGGAAGTGCCGTACGTAAAATTAGTTCTGGAGATTCTAAGACGCGTAGCATCAACGGTGTGGCTTTAATGAACTATACTCTGTTGAACCGCTATATCGTCAATGCTTCTTTGGGATTAGAGAGCAACTCAACTATGGGTAAATCGGAACGTTTAGGAATGTTCCCTACTGTCGGTGTCGCTTGGCATTTGGCAGATGAGAAATTCATGGACTTTTCGAACGATTGGATGGATGAGTTTAAACTTCGTTTTAGTTTAGGACAGACGGGGAATGCTGCCTCTGGCGCTTCGCTCTATCTGGGTTCGTACGCCTCCGGAGACAATTACATGGATATGAGCGCCATTACCCCGAGCAGCATGCAGCTCAATCGCCTGAAATGGGAAACAACCACTGAATATAATACAGGGCTGGACGCTTCTTTCTTAAAAGGGAAACTTCGCTTCACGGTCGATGTCTATCAGAAATATATCAAAGATCTGTTGCAAAAGAAAGTTAAAATGCCAACTAGTATTGGTTATGGAAATGGCTATGAAGTCAGCTACATGAATTCCGGAAAGATGACGAATAAAGGTTGGGAATTCCGTGTTGATGCCGTCCCGTTTGAAAATAAAGACTGGCGTGTAGGGTTCTACTTTAACATCGCTCACAACGAGAACAAGATTACGGAAATGCCGGATAACTATACCGAAGAAAACTATACCTTCGGTAATGGCATCTATGCATACCGTAGAGAAGAAGGACGTCCGATGGGTTCTTTCTACGGCTATCGCTACAAAGGTGTTTGCCAGAATAAAGATGCTACGTATGCACGTGATGCAGATGGCAACGTGATGAAAGATATTTCCGGTAACGCGATTGTTATGCGGAATGGAACAGCTACCATAGCTCCCGGAGATGCTCTCTACGAGGATATAAACCATGATGGTGTCATCAATCAATATGATATTGTCTATTTAGGTAACTCTAATCCGAGATTCACCGGAGGTGCTGGTGTCAACGTCAGCTATAAGCAATTTAAGCTGTCGGCTATTTTTTACGGACGTTATGGACAGGACGTAGTCAACTCTACCCGTCTGAATAATGAATCCATGCGTGGAATTGACAATCAAAGTACGGCTGTCCTTAGACGTTGGCGTAATGAAGGCGATCAGACAGATATTCCGCGTGCACTTTATGGAGAAGGATACAACACACTGGGTTCCGACCGCTTTGTGGAAGATGCTTCTTACCTGCGTTTGAAATCGTTGTCGTTCAACTATCGCTTGCCGAAAAAAATAATTCAGCGTTGGGGATTTAGCAATATTGATGTATATGTCACTGGATACAACCTCTTTACTTGGACTAAATACACCGGTCAGGATCCGGAAGTGAAGACCGAAAATACATATGCCACAGATAGTGCTACTACACCGGCTTCTATTCAACTTGTTGCCGGCTTTAATTTAAGTTTTTAAAAGATCTACGAACATGAAAAAGATATTTACTATATTGTTACTGTCCGGAAGTTTGTTGGTGAGTGGATGCAGCGATTGGCTCGATGTTCTGCCCAAAGATAAGCAATCCACCGATATGTACTGGGAGTCTTCCGAAGATGTGGAAGCCATTCTCGCTCAGGGATACAGTCGTTTACGTACTTGTGTTCCCTATATCATCAATTGGGGAGAGTTGAGAGGAAGTTCTGTCATCGTCCCTGGCAGAGGAACAAAAACCGGTCTAATTCAGAACTTTCAGGTGTTGCCCAGTACATCAACAGTTCAATGGGGTACCTTCTACCAAGTGATCGGTATGGCGAATGCTGTGTTGAAATATGCACCAACCGTGATGGACAAAGATGCGAGTTATTATGAATCGAGAATGAACTCACATCTGACAGAAGCCTATTTTCTACGCGGACTGTCATACCTGTATCTGGTACGTAACTTTCGAGAGGTTCCCTTGATTACCGAACCCTATGTAGACGATGCCATGCCTAATGATGTAGCCAAGTCATCCGAAACGGAAATTCTGGAGCTGATAAGAAGTGATGTACATGCAGCGTTGGCAACTAATGCTGCCAAAGAAACATTTGACGGAACATGGGCTACCAAAGGACGTGCTACCAAATGGGCATTGTACGCACTGATGGCGGAAACTTGCCTTTGGGCAGAAGATTACGAAGAGTGTGTCACCTATGCTGATTACCTGATCAACGCTACAGCCGCTATGCGACCAGTATTTATGTCGACACCCGGACAATGGTTCAATATGTTCTATCCCGGTAACAGTAACGAATCTATCTTTGAAATACAATATGATGAAACCAATTATGCGCAGGGAAGTGGAAGCCCGTCCAAGGTTTTCCCTTATGGCACTGATGTTACAATAGACTCTTATATGTATTCTGAGCCGATGACTCTTCGCTTAATAGATGAATACACACAACATAGAGGAGATGAAATAAGTCGCACCTATTATGGCTCGTTCGCCGGTACTGTTTATGCTAACTATCCGGACAACGGCATTATCTGGAAATATTCAGGAATGGGAGTCGCCGACCGGGAAGCTGTACGCACCATTCTGGATGCCAATTATATCATCTATCGTATGGCAGACGTAATGTTGATGAAAGCGGAAGCACTGATTCGTATCGGCGGTTCTGCCAACTGGACAGAAGCATTGGCTATAATTAATCAGATACGCGAACGTTCAGAGCTAAACCCACGAAGTGAAGTCAGTGCGGACAATATTAACGAAGCTACTGAAGAAATGTTATTGGAAATGCTATTGGACGAACGCGACATGGAGTTTGCAGCAGAAGGCAAGCGTTGGTATGACCTATTGCGCTACGGTAAGCAGCAAAACTTCAAGTATAAAGCCCGCTTTAAAGCAATCATTATGGAGAATAACCTTACTGCGGAAAATAAATGGCTGAGTTCTGTTTTGGATAACGATAATGCTTGGTATCTGCCAATTCCTGCTGAAGATATATTCAACAACTCGTTATTGACACAAAATCCTTATTATGAATAATTAAATAACGATATATGATGAAAAAACTAAAAAAATATTACTGGATGCTGCTCATCGTTTTATGTGCAGCTTGTAATGATCCGTATGATGGAGACACTTTTGTGGTCTTTGATACACAGCCTGCTGCAACTTATTTATCCAGCAGGTCGGAAGACTTTTCCGAATGGATTCACATCATGAAATATGCGGACTTATACAATGCGGTGAATCAGGCTACCCAGCGCTTCACTCTTTTCGTTCCCAACAATACAGCTGTACAGGAGTTTTACACTCGGAGAGGGGTTTCTTCCATCGAAGAATTGGGAACGGAATATGCACGTAATTTGGTGTCTTATCATATTATACAAGACACCATTAATCAAGCAACTTTTATTGAGAAGGAAGGTGCATTGGCTAAGAAAACTGTTTCTGACGATATTTTGATGGTATCATTCGGAAGTGCGGAAAATGGCGGTGGTGGTATGCGGTCCGTTTATCTGAACAGTGAAGCCCATGTGCTTGAATTTGCAAATCCGGTATCCAACGGTTATGTATATGTGTTAGGAAATACGTTAACTCCGCTTACTGAAAGCGTATATGCCCGGATATCCGAAAGCGGACGTCCTTACGCCCTCTTGAAGTCCGCTTTAGATGCGACGGGATGGGGAGCTGAGTTGGACATTATCTATGATGAACTGAAAAATGATCAGGGACAAACTATCAAGCAGAAACGCAATTACACACTGTTAGCTGTAACGGATGATGTTTTTCATGATGCAGGTATCAATAGTCTGGCTGATTTAGCACAACTGTTGGGAGCAAGCAGTGACTATAGTAATCCGGAGAATGCATTGTATAAATATGTAGCCTATCACATCCTGACCGGAAGTTATGATTTGAACGACTTGCAGAGTTTTGACAGTGAAAATGCGACTTCTAAGATATGGAACACATCGTGCAAAGGAAATGTGGTAAGAATAAGCCAAGAGGAAGATAGAAAATTTTACTTGAACTATCAGGACGAAGCAAACAAAGCTGTCTTTGTGGAAGACGCTTGTAATTTGCAAGCTAAGAATGGCTATATTCATCAAGTTTCCACTTACCTGCCGATTGCGGATGTAAAACCGGAAACTGTATTGTTTGATGTATGTAATTTCTCTGTTATCAAAGACTGGATTGCAGACGGTCATGGAGAGGAGGGCATTAAATTTCAGGAATCATTTGGAACGGCAGAAAAGAAATGCGACATCTCAGAACTTAATTGTTATGAATATGAACTAAAGAATCCATCAGGAGCTTTTGATAAATATTATAATATTACCTATTTTACTACCCGGACGAATAATGACTGGAAAACTGCCCGTAATTATGACTTTCTAATGTTGAACATTGGTAATACAGGTTGGATCTCAATGGAAACACCGTCTATCATCAAGGGAAAGTACAAAGTAACATTACACTTTGGTTATGCTACATCTATGGATTTTATCAGAACAAAAAGTGGCGGAAGTAACGGAGGACAAATGATTTTCAGCTTTGATGGAGATCATTCAGTCACACGTGCACCGTATACCAGTTCAACCACTACTCTCAAAAGCAACAAGTTGGGATGTTATGAAGATGTGATTTATGATGAGATAGAATTTACAGAAAACTCTACTCACACATTCAGACTGGTATTGACGGACCCTGCTGCTAGTGATAAATCCGATTATCGTATATACTTAGATTATTTAGAATTTGAACCCATATTTGACGAATAAACCATGAAAGCAAAAAAATATATACTCGGCATTGCCCTTATCGGATTGATAGGAAGCGGTTGTACTAACACATGGGATGAGCATTATGCTCAAAACGCCAGTACGGTTAATAATACGGAGATTTCCATTGTCAATGAATCCCTTACCGATTATTTGGCTCAAGAATCCTCTTTAAGTAATATGTACCAGCTGTTCAGCGAAACAGGCATGGTGGAACAATTATTGGCGAAAGAACAAATGTACACCATTCTGGCAGTGGAGTCAAGCATTGCAGCGGGGGATGATCCTATATACACCGCTCAGACCTATATCTCTGATGCCTCTATCTCACCTTCAAATCTGGAAGATGGACAACGTCTTTTGATGTGGAGCGGTAAATATTTGAATATCAGTAAAACCGATGGGGAAAATAATACTTCTAGTATTCAATTTAATAATGCAACCGTAACTCGGGTAGTTAAACTGACCAATGGATATTTGTATTTGTTAGATCAGGCTATCAATGCTCCGCGCAGCATGTATGAGATCATAGAAAATTTGGGTGACGATTATTCTATCTTCCGTGAAATGATCTTGTCACGTAATGTTTTGACATTTGACAGAGACGCGAGTAAAGTGGTAGGAGTAGACAATACGGGAAATACCGTATATGACTCGGTATTTACCGTAAGAGCTCCTTATTTTGAAAAGGTAAAGTTTGACATCATGTCCGAAAATCTCAGTGCTACCATGCTAATCCCGTCCAATGACGTAATCAATAACGCATTAAGCGTAGCACGGAAGAATCTGGAGAACTGGAATATGACACGTGCAGACAGCATTCTGGAAAACTGGATATTTCAATCGGCTTTCTTTAATAAGATTTATGATAAAGCCAGTTTTGAAAGCAATGAGGACTTAACTTCTGTATTCAGTAAACAATGGCGCACGACCGTGCAGAAAGTAGATCTTGACAATCCGATATCCATGAGTAACGGAGTAGCTTACCATGTCACTGAAATGAAGATACCTACTAACGTATTGATATATCGCCTTAAAGAGCTTTTCAGAAACTACGAATATTTGAGTGCCGATGATAAAGATACGTATTTCAAGACTACCAATCTCTCATTTAACAAGATTAGTGAAACGGATGAAGCGAACTGCGCAGGATGGGCAGCATTAGGATTCCCTACGATATATTACAGAGTTCTCTATTTTAACTTGACAGATCCTGATAATCAAATATATACGCTTGATTATACACCATTTAGAGGTGAAACTGTGGGAACTCGCTATGTGGCTACTCCTTATAAGGTTCCTCCTGGAACATATACGCTCACCATGGGGTTCAGACAAAAGAAAACTTTAGGAGCGATTGCCGTTTCAATTATCAAGAATGGAGAAGAAATTCCTGTAGCCACTCTTTCTCAGTCGGTGCTTAATAATGCATCTGCTTACCACTATGATCGTGGCGGAGGCGGATATCCGGAAGGAATAGATGAAGCTGTTGCACAAGGATTTAAAAATAAATCAAAATATGATCGTGATGGAGGTGCTGTAGGTACAGTCACTATTCCGGGAGACGAAGCCAGCGAAATTATGATACGTCTTAGTGGATCAGGTTCCAATCTATCTGAAGCAGCACTATACCACTGGTGTTTAAGACCAACTGCGGACTGTTATTAATCTTATGAAAATAAAGACAACATGAAAAAGATACAAGTTTTATTTTTCACCCTGTTACTTTGCTTGGTCGCTGTCAATCTGTATGCACAGGAACAAGGCAAAATAAGCGGTAAAGTATTATCCACCCTGAATGTTCCGATTGAGGGTGCGGTAATATCCGTCACCGGAAGCGAAAATGTCACTACGGATAAGAGCGGAGTTTTTCAAATTGAATGCAAGAATCTACAGAAAGCCACTATTTCTGTCTGGGCTGCCGGATATTATACGGTGCTTCAAGCAGTGGACAACCGTAAGGAGATGACGATCATAATGATTCCTGAATCGGAATATAAGTATAATGAAACAACAGTGCTGCCCTTCCGTATTGAAACGAATGAAGTGACTACTTCTGCAGAGAATATCACTAAAAAAGATTTCGTACCTGCTGGTATGAAGATAGATCGCGCCTTGGCTGGACAGATTGCGGGTTTGCAAGTGACCCGTGGTAGCGGTATGCCAGGAGAGGGAAGTTTCATCAATCTTCGCGGAACACGTTCTTTTGTGGGTAATAATGCTCCACTGGTAGTCATCAACGGCATTCCTTATATACCGGACGTAAATGATTCACCATTGATTAACGGATTGAGCCGTAATATCTTTCAGGCTTACAACCTCAATGATATTCAAAATATCACCGTTTTGAAAGGTGCGGAAGCGGCTTTATATGGCTCTATGGGTGCTAACGGTGTCATTCTGATTGAAACAGATGGTGCTACATCGGAGAATATGAACACGGAAATCAGTTATTACGGCCAGTTTGGTGTTAATTGGAATAACAAACGTATGCCCTTGCTGAATGGTATAGATTACCGTTCTTATCTATCAGACATGGGAATGAGTTATTTCGGAAACATGGATGAGTTCTTTACCGAATTCCCTTTCATGAGCGACCCAACTAATAGTAGATACGCCAACTATTACAATAACAATACGAACTGGCAAGATGAAATCTACCGGAGCGGATTTGTGACAGAAAATCTGTTTCGAGTAGAAGGTGGTGATGCTATCGCCAAATATGACTTGTCTTTGGGCTACTCTAAAGAAGACGGAATATTGAAAAGTACTCAGCAGAACCGCTATCATACACAGTTGAACGGAAACTTCTTAGTAAGTAAGAATTTTGAAGTCTATGCTACTGTCGGATTGGCATATATCAACGGTAATTATCAAGAACAAGGGATGAATGTGCGTACCAATCCTTTGCTCGCCGCTTATGCGCAGTCTCCGCTGCTTGCTCCCTATCAGAAGGCTGATAACGGAGAATTTACTCCGATTTACTCCGACTACTATTATGGAATCAGCAAAAATATGGACTTTGCTGTAAGTAACCCGTTAGCCATTGTCAATGACTTGGATGCGAACAGTCGCCAATATGATGTGAATATTAAGGCAGGTTTCAATTATAAAATATTTCCCGGTTTTTCTCTTAATGGTGTCTTCGGGCTTTATTATAACTATAATAAGGAGCATATTTTCGTTCCAGGCAGAACAGATCTTACTATCGTTCCTACTACAGATACATATGGTACTGAAGAAAATACGATACGGGAAGGTGTAAACGAAACGACTAATTATTTTTATAACCTAAACGCACGCTACAGCAAGCAATTCAGTAGCCGTCATGCTTTGAATGCTATGGCAGGAGTGCAAATATTGACTACTCTGCAGGAATACGACGGGGCATACGCTCGCAACACAACCAATGACTTCTATCAGGTACTGGGTTCGGCTGATGCTATAGGTCGTTATTTCGACGGTTATCAGAATAAATGGAACTGGGCTAATATTTATGGTCACGTTGACTATACTTATAATCATGTATTGAATGCTGCATTGAATATGTCTATCGACGGTTCTTCCGCAAACGGAAGATACACCAACCATTTTCGGGTTTATCCATCAGGCGGAATCACATGGATGGCGAAGAATATGTCTTTCCTTATAGACAAGGATTGGATCACCCGTCTGGATTTGCGTGCAGAATACAGCCTGACAGGAAACAGTCGCTTTTCTTCCAATTATGGAAAATCTTATTATAGTAGTTCACCCTATATGGCTGTATCGGGTATTATGCGTACCCAAATCCCGAATACGCATTTGAAACCGGAGATAACTTCCCAGATGAATTTAAGTTTGGATGCTTCTTTCTTGAGAAACCGTATTAGTCTGGGAGTAGATTATTATCGTGGCAGAAGCAAAGATGTAATCATGAACATTGGAAAATCTGCTATCTATGGAACATCTGCTTATTATGCAAATGTCGGAAAAATTGATAACAATGGAGTGGAGCTTTCATTGCAAGCTTCCCTTATCCGTATGCGTGACTTTGAATGGATTGTAGGAGGTAATATCTCTTTCATGGAGAGTAAGATTAAATCATTGGGCGGAAACAATCAGGAAACAGTTCAATATAGTGACGGTTCGATGATAGTAAGTCGTGTAGGTGGAAATCCATATGAATTCTACGGATTGCAAGCAAACGGTGTCTACTCTACCCAAGCGGAAGCGAGTGAAGCCGCATTGATCAACAGCAGTAATCAGGCATACAGTGCTGGTGATGTACGTTATGTAGACCAGAATAATGACGGACGTATTGATTCTAAAGATTATGTATCATTGGGTAGTGCCACTCCTGATTACTTTGGAGGGTTCTATACCAATATTCGTTATAAGCATTTCTCACTGGCGGCCGAATTCTCTTATTCAAAAGGAAATGAAGCATACAATGCGGTAAGAAGGACATTGGAATCAGTTTCTTCTTTCTCTAACCAAAGTGTAGCAGTGACTAATCGTTGGAATGTAGAAGGACAAGTGACTAATATCCCGCGTGCCAGCTATGGAGATGCTATTGGAAATAATAATTTCTCTTCCCGTTGGATTGAAGATGCTTCTTTTCTACGTATGAAAAGCGTTACGTTGAGCTATAGTTTCGACAAACCGATTTGGAAGTTTTTCCGTTCCGGCACACTGTATGTGACAGGAGAAAACTTGCTTACTGCTACCAAATATTTAGGAATGGACCCTGAATTTGCCTATTCATCCGGTAACAGTGCCACACAGGGATTTGATTATGCGAAAGTGATGCAACCGAAATCAGTCAAACTGGGTATTAACTTGAAATTCTAATGATGCAGATGAAAAAGATATTATTAAACGCCGCTTTCATTCTGGCGGTTACCTTATTGGGAGGATGCGATGACTTCTTCAATCCTGATACAGATGTTACACTGGATAATGAGGATTATATATCAGAAGAAAGTGAGATGTACTCCGGCTACATTGGTATCATGACCAAAATGCAAGCCATTGGAGACAAAGTGATTTATTTGAATGAACTTCGAGGAGAAATGGTGGTGCCGACTGCAACGGCACCCACAGAACTCTACAATTTGTACAATTACGATGATGATTTAAGCGGTAATTCATACGCAGACCCTTCTGGATTCTACGAAGTAGTAAATGCTTGTAACGATTATCTTCGGAAATTGAAAGCATACGAAGAAAAGAACTCTATAAATGAAAGCCACTATAAAGCATTAGTTAGTAGTACGCTGCGTATCAAAGCATGGATGTTTATGACAATCGCTAAAATCTACGGAGAAGTGGCATGGGTGGACAAACCAATGACTTCGTTGAGAGACCTGTCACAGTTTGACATATTGAATCTTGACGAAACGATGGTAGCTTGCAAGAATCTGTTAGATATTGGTTATGACAACATTGACGGGACTTACGAAACAGCATGGAAAGACTGGGTGGACCCGGATACAGAACTGGCAAATAGTGAATATCGTCGTTGGGATATGATGACTCCTCCTTACTATGCTATATATGCAGAGATTTGTTTGTGGTTAGGCAGATACCAGCAATGTATCAACCTGATACTTAATAAAATGAATAGTATATATCAAAGTACCACGAATCAATCTATTGCTTTCTTACGTAATGATATGTTGTTCAGCCATTATACCAATTTCTTTAATAACGAGACTCCGTATGATTATGAATCGGCATCTGCAATTATGTATGACTATCAAAACAGGCAGACGAACAGCCTGCTGAAGCATTTCGACTCTGATTATCCGAATAAATATTGGCTGGCACCAGCAGAGGTTGCTGTAGAACGTTTCAGAAATAATGAATTCGGTCCGTTGGGCAATAAAGATAAAGATTTCAGAATGGGTTATACGGTATCTGAATACAATGGTAAATGGGTTATCAGTAAATTCCGTCCAACTTCTAAACCTGTACGTAACGCTTATCGCGATGATGTATTCGTATATACTTACCGCGGTGCAGACCTTTATTTTATGTTGGCGGAAGCATTCAATCAATTGGGCAGAAGATCTGTAGTAGACGCACTGATTAATGTAGGGGTCAATGCTTACTCTAGTGAGTTTGATATTGATGAAGAAGGTACTTATTCCGGGAATTGGTATGGTATTACTCCTCATTGGACGAATAACAGTACTGTATATTATTATTCAAACGGGACAACAGGTATTGGTAGTCGTAAATATGGTGACAGAGGGATTCGTGGAGTAGAAGTAAGCTATAGTAACCTAGGAGCACGTACCTTCACATCTAATGTGCAAAACAATGACGAAGAAATATTGAAAGAAATGATGTTGGAAATGGCGTGCGAAGGAAAAGTTTATCCGGCTATGATTCGTATGGCGAAACGTTATAAAGATAATAGTTTCATGGCGAAATATATTTCGGAAAAGTATGAAAGTACTGGTAATGCTGCAGCCATCCGTTCCAAAATAATGAGTGGAGATTATTTCATTAAATGGAAGTTAAAATAAAAAATCCTCAAATCATCCTTTGATGTGGATTAGGTTGGGGTGACGCGGATTTTTGAAAGAGAATCCGCGTCATTGTTTCAAATATAAATACTTTTGCAAATAACAATAACAAAGAATGATGAAAACATTAGCAGCATATATTGCAGCACTTCTTGTTTGGACAGCTTGCGGAGACGGAAAACAGTCCGTTATTGACCGTGAGGCGCTGGTAGAAAGAAATAGTCCCGTTGTTACGGCATTCGATTCATTGGCTTCCCTTTCTGTAGGAAATGGAGAGTTTGCTTATACGGTAGATATAACCGGTTTACAGACATTTCCGGACAATTACAGCAAAGGTGTTCCATTAGGAACGCAAAGCCAGTGGGGATGGCATAGCTTTGCCAATCCGGAACATCTCACTCCGGAAGAAACCTTGAAAGAGTACGATTTTGGGCGAGGGAAGAAAGAACTTTATGCCACACAGTTCAAAGAGAAAGGCAGACAGCAAGATGCCGCTAACTGGTTTCGTGTCAATCCACACCGTCTTCATTTAGGGATTGTCGGTTTCGACGTGAAAAAAGATACGGATATTGAACAAGTGACTGATATTCATCAGAAACTTTGTTTGTGGAATGGAAAAATTGAGAGCAGGTTTAAATTAAATGGTGAAGATTATCAGGTGGAGACTGTCTGCCATCCTTCCAGTGATATGATTGCTGCTCATATAACCTCCAAGGCACATACCGGAATTTGTTTTCGCTTTCCGTATCCTACAGGAGGACACTGTGATGATGCTTGTAATTGGGAAGCCGTTGATAAACATACGACGACGATTGTTACTCAAAATGAATCTTCTGCAGTCCTGAAGCACACTTTAGATAGTACAGAGTATTATATAACTTTGCATTGGGAAGGGAAAGCGACTTTGAATGAAAAAGCAAAGCATTATTTTGTCCTGACCCCGATAGACGACAAACTGGCTTTTACCTGTGCTTTTACTAGTGAAGCTCCTTCTACGCAGACTGTCACCGTGGAACAGATTCAGGAAGAAGCAAAAAACTATTGGAACTCTTTCTGGAAAGAAGGTGCGGCAGTTGATTTCTCGTCATGTACGGATTCACGCGCCAAAGAATTGGAACGACGTGTGGTACTTAGTCAATATCTGCTTGCTATTCAAAGCGCGGGTACTACTCCTCCGCAAGAAACGGGACTTACTTATAATTCATGGTTTGGTAAATTTCATCTTGAAATGATCTGGTGGCACGAAGCCCAATTTGCTCTCTGGAACCGTAGCAATTTACTCGACCGTACACTTGCTTGGTATGAAAAAGCAGAACCTATGGCACGCCAAATAGCACAGAGACAAGGATTTGACGGTGTTCGTTGGATGAAAATGACCGACCCGTCAGGAACAGAAGCTCCCTCTAAAGTAGGAAGTTTTTTGATCTGGCAACAACCCCATTTAATTTATCTGGCAGAATTGCTTTATCGTGCCGATCCGACTAAAGAAGTACTAGAGAAATATAATCGTTTAGTACAAGAGACGGCTGAATTTATGTACTCCTTTGCTACCTATGATGAACTGGAAGGACGCTATGTGTTGAAAGGTGCCATCCCCGCACAAGAAACGTTACGTGCAGCAGAAACTGTTAATCCTCCTTTCGAACTTTCTTACTGGCATTTTGCAATGCAGACCGCCCAACAATGGCGTGAGCGCATGGGGCAACAGCGTAATCTGGAATGGGATGAAATGCTCGACAAACTTTCACCTCTAGCTTATAATGCAGATGGACTTTATCTGGCTGCTGAAACAGCTACAGATACTTATAAAGACATTCGTTATACTTCCGATCACATGGCAGTGCTGGGTTCAGTCGGTATCCTTCCGATGAATAAACTTATCCGGGAAGATTATATGAAAAATACATTGCACTGGATTTGGGATAACTGGAATTGGGGTAAAACCTGGGGATGGGATTATCCGATGACAGCCATGAATGCTGCCCGTCTGGGCGAACCGGAAAAGGCTGTTGGAGCTTTACTGATGGATAAACGCACAAATACATACCTGATAAATGGTCATAATTATCAGGATGGTCGTTTGCGCGTTTATTTACCGGGTAATGGTGGCTTGTTGACTGCTATTGCAATGATGTGTGCAGGTTGGGACGGGTGTCTTGAAACTAATCCGGGATTCCCGAAAGACGGGACATGGAATGTTCGTTGGGAAGGATTGAAGCCATTACCATAATCAAACACAAAAAATATGAAATATTTTCGTCTGAATCTTATTTTAAAAGGAGGGCTTACTGCTTATTGTCTTTTTATGTTGCCGGCAATGCAATTAAATGCTCAAAGAGAGGCAAAACAGATCGGTGACTTTAAAGAATCCATCTCCTTAAACGAGCATTTGCGAGGGGCAAAACGGACGTTGCAATACCATCCTGATGGAGATGAATTTGTTTGTATCAACGGTAAGAACCGCTATACCCGTGCTTTGTATGGTAGACATAGCCCTTTTCGTGTAGAAACAAGTGACCGGCCGGTTTTTGCGTTTTATAATAATGGACGTGGAGGAAATATAAGTTTCAAAATCATTCTTCGTGATGGAACAGAAGTCGCACTTGACCGTACCGGACATTGTGAATCCCGCTACTCGGCAGGAAAACGTACCTATTATCTGACAGACCCTTCTTGGGGAAAAGGAGAACTGCGTATTGTAGTATTGGCATTAGCCGATATGGACGGAGCTATCTGGCGTTTTTCCGCTTCGAATATGCCTAAAGGGGCTATACTTCGTTGGCAGCATGGAGGTGCTACCGGGAAACGTTTGAGTCGTAATGGAGATATGGGAGTCGATCCGGCTGATTGTTTCGAACTTCCGGCCGAAGCTGCCGACCTTGTCACAGGTGAACTTCCCTTGCAGAAAGAAGCATACTTAGTACGTGGGGAAGTGCCTGAACAATCTAATGCCCGTAAACTCTATCAAAAAGCGGAGGCGGCTTCTTTGGCATTAGCCTCCCGTTTGAAAATAGAAACTCCGGACCCTTATTTGAATACCTTGGGAGGAGCGTTAGTTGCTGCTGCCGATGGAATTTGGGATGGGCAAGTCTGGTTGCACGGTGCTATTGGCTGGCGTATGCCGTTGAGTGGGTGGAGAGCCGGGTATACCGGTGATGCTTTAGGATGGCATGATCGGGCACGTACTCATTTTGATGCTTATGCGGCCAGTCAGGTGACTGATGTTCCGAATACAATTCCGCATCCGGCACAGGACTCCACAATGAATCTGGCACGTTCGGAAAAACGTTGGGGAACTCCTCAATATAGTAACGGTTATATTTGCCGGAATCCGGGGCGCAATAATCAAATGCATCATTATGACATGAATCTTTGTTATATGGATGAACTCTTATGGCATTTCAACTGGACGGGAGATACGGCGTATGTCCGTAAAATGTGGCCTGTAATTACCCGTCATCTTGCTTGGGAAAAATTAAATTATGATCCGGACAATGATGGCTTATATGATGCTTATGCTTGTATCTGGGCAAGCGATGCACTTTATTACAATAGTGGTGCTGTCACCCATTCATCGGCTTACAACTATCGTTCCAATAAAATGGCAGCTTTTCTAGCTTCCTTGATAGGTGAAGATTCTGTACCTTATCAGAAGGAAGCCGAACAAATATTGAAAGCGATGAATAAACGCCTTTGGATGCAGAGTAAAGGTTGCTGGGCGGAGTATCAGGATTTCATGGGACATCGTCGGCTTCATGAAAGTCCGGGATTGTGGACTATATATCATGCACTTGATAGTGAAGTTGCTGATCCTTTTCAGGCTTATCAGGCTACGCGCTATGTCGATACGGAAATACCTCATATTCCCGTATGTGCCGATGGACTGGAAGAGGGATATGCAACGATTGCCACTACCAATTGGTTACCTTATTCCTGGAGTATCAATAATGTGGCTTTTGCAGAGGTGATGCATACAGCTTTGGCTTATTTTCAGGCAGGACGTCCGGAGGAAGGATGCCGACTGATGAAAAGCTCCTTTCTGGATGGTATGTATCTAGGGAACAGTCCGGGTAATTTTGGACAAGTCAGTTTTTATGATGCTGCCCGTGGAGAATGCTATCGTGACTTCGGAGATCCGATTGGGGTAGCTTCCCGATTGTTGGTACAAGGTTTGTATGGTATTTTACCGGATGTTTTGAACGGTAAGATGGTGATTCGTCCGGGATTTCCCGCGGAATGGTCAAAAGCTTCTATTTCTTTGCCGGATATGACTTATAGCTTTGTTCGGGAAAAAGATGTTGATACCTACCAAATAGAGCAACGTTTTGAGACTCCTTTGGCATTGACATTACAAGTGAATGCCGGGAGAGAAGAAATTCATTCGGTGAAAGTGAATGGGAGAGAGGCTGACTGGAGTTTTGCAGAAGCGGCTTCTGGTTATCCGGTGATTATCATCCCTGCCTCTTCTGCAAAGAAATCAACAGTCGAAATTGTATGGGGAGGAAAAAGTTTGAGTTCGATGCTGCCTGAAATACAGACGGATGCTTTAGCGGAGATCAATATCCCTTCAACTTCAGGGGCATTATTCGGTGAAATATATGATCCACAGGGAGTTTTGGTACAACCGAACGTTAGTGATACATCTATTAGAAGTAAAGTCAACGATCATTTAGGGCATCATACTTTCTTTGTTCGCATGAAACAGGGACAAATGGAATGGTGGCAGCCTGTGAATATACAAATATCAGAATTAGAAAAATCATCGGTCGTTCTCCCTTTCTCACAGGTGAATACATTAGAGTGCCGGATGATAAATATGGATTCTCTGTTCAATGCGAATGTTACTGATATTTTCCGGAATAAGTATCTCACTCCCCGTTCACCTTATACCACTCTATCGCTTCCTATTCAGGGCATTGGTGAGTGGTGTCACCCGAAACTAACAGCTGATATTGACGATACGGGTTTGCGTGCGCTGGTACGTGATGAGGTGTTGACTACCCAATTGGGTGTTTCATTCCGAACATTGGCTCAAGGAAACAATATAGCTTTCACTTCTTTGTGGGATAATTATCCGGATAGCTTGAGTATTCCGCTTTCCGGTAGAGCTTCTCATGCCTATTTGATGATGGCAGGTAGTACTAACCACATGCAGTGCCGCATTGCTAATGGTATCATTCGTGTATTCTATACGGATGGTACTTCCGATGTGCTGGAATTAGTGAATCCGGATAACTGGTGTCCTATTGAGCAGGATTTCTATGTCGATGGTCAGGCATTCACTGTATCTTCTCCTCGTCCTTATCGTATTCATTTCAAGACAGGTATGGTAAGTAATGACTTGGGAAAAGACTTAGGAATAAAGGGTGTTTATGGACGTTCCATTGAGGGGGGAGCGGGCATACTTTTGGATATGCCTTTGAATCCTTCTAAAGAATTAAGCCATCTGACGTTGGAAACACTTTCGAACGATGTTGTTATCGGCCTGATGGGAATTACAATTCAATAAAACAAAAAATAAATGATTAAAAAGAGATGCATTATGATGAGAAGAACTATTTATTTACTACTTATACTGCTATTTGTGGCAGAGGTAACATCTGCGAATACTGTTGATTTTGATAAGGCGTTTAAAGAAAGTGCCCGTATCGAAAAACAAATTAAACGGACCTCTTTTCCGAAACGAACATTTCTTATAACTGATTTTGGAGCAAAAACGGATGATGAGGCTAATCCTTGCCATGAAGCCATTAATCAGGCTATTCTACAGTGCAGTCTGTCAGGAGGTGGCACAGTAATTGTTCCTAAAGGCACTTTTTATACCGGACCTATTACTCTAAAGAGCAATGTGAATTTCCATCTCGAAGAGGGAGCTGTTTTGAAATTCTCTACAGATCAGAGCCTTTACTTTCCTGCTGTGTTAACCCGTTGGGAGGGAATTGATTGCTATAACGCTCACCCCTTGATTTATGCCTATGGCGAAAGTAATATTGCCATAACCGGAAAAGGTATAATTGACGGACAGGGTAGCATGGAAACTTGGTGGCCGATGTGTGGAGCCGTAAAGTATGGTTGGAAAGAAGGCATGGTGGCTCAACGCAATGGAGGTCGTGAACGTCTGTTGATGTATGGTGAAACATCGACTCCTGTCTACAAGCGTCTGATGAAGCCGGAAGATGGTATGCGTCCGCAGCTATTGAACTTACATTCCTGCCACACCATCTTGATTGAAGGTGTTACTTTGTTAAACTCTCCATTTTGGGTGATTCATCCTCTTTTCTGTGAGAGCCTGATTGTCAGTGGAGTGACTGTTTATAATCGTGGACCTAACGGAGACGGATGTGATCCTGAATCTTGTAAGAATGTGTTGATAGAGAATTGTACATTTGATACGGGGGATGATTGCATTGCCATTAAATCAGGACGTAATGAAGACGGACGTAAATGGAATATTCCCAGTGAGAACATTATCGTACGTGGTTGCATGATGAGGAATGGACATGGAGGAGTAGTGATTGGCAGTGAGATTTCCGGTGGTTACCGTAACTTGTTTGTAGAAGACTGCCGGATGGATAGTCCGAATCTGGATCGTGTCATTCGTATTAAGACCAGTACTTGCCGGGGAGGGCTTATAGAAAATGTATATGTGCGCAATGTAACGGTAGGACAATGTCGTGAAGCAGTACTTCGTATCAATCTACAATATGAGAATCGGGAAAAATGCAAGAGAGGTTTTGATCCGATTGTCCGTAACGTGCATTTGAAAAATGTGACTTGTGAGAAGAGTAAATTAGGTGTGCTTATTATCGGATTGGAGGATGATAAACATGTATATAACATCAGTGTAGAGGATTCTCATTTTAATAATGTAGCCAAAGGAGGAAATGATATTAAAGGGGCGAAAGATGTCACTTTTAAGAACCTTTATATCAATGGCGAATTGGTGAAATAGGATATAATTTTAATAGATAAAAATCCGGCTATGAATGAAGAAGAATGGAAGACTGTCTATGACGTACAAATCTATGTTACATCTTTATCTGCAATAAGTGATTGTAATTGGAATAAGTTAGAATTCTGGATAAATCTTCATCAGAATGGTTTTATCTATAAATTGAGGCATTATTATCCTATACTTTCTGAAGATGATATACATATCATTCTTTTGTTACGTATCGACTTTAGTAATGCACAGATTTCAGAGTTGTTCCATATTCTAGGAAGTTCTTTTCGAATACGCCGTAGCAGATTGAAAAAGAAAATGAATGTTTCTTGTGAATCTATTACCGATTTTATTAAATCATTGTGTTTAGAATGATCTTTCTTTAAAAAACATATTTAAATGCGTATACATTGGCTGTGTATACGCATTTGTATACGGTTGAAATTTGTATTTCAATTTATAAATGTCGTCCTTTGTCATAACAAGAGTGATAAACTTTTATCCGTACTACTATTATGGTATCGCTTTGAAAAAAAATCAATATTATTAATCTCTCAGAGTTGTTCTTATGAAAAAGTGGAATCTTGGTTTTATGATGGTTGGATTAGCTTTTCTAATCAGTATTTCTGTACTTAGTTGCCAGACAAATGATGATGGCGATTACTCTCAACAGGTAGCAGAGGTGACTGCGGCCGATCTCTTTATTACTTCGGAAGCACATCAGAATTTGGAAAAAGAAATCAGAAAGAGTTTGAGAAAAAAGCAAAATGCCATTTCCAAATTCTCGAGAGAAGAAATGGAACAGTATCAGCAACTTAGAAAAGATTTACTTAATATGGAAACTCGTGCAGAAGCGAAAATACAATGGAATAAATTGCTTGGATACGATTATTATGCCAGCTTAGATCGGATCTCCAATTTAGCTAGAAAAGTTTATGAAGGGACAGATTTTACCAGATTAGAATTGATGAAGGCTCGGCAAAAGCGTAAAATGCGTCAAGTTGTTATCACTCGTGTTGAAAAAGATGAGGAGGCGATCCGAGACTGTATTGCAGCCTTTTCTGAAATAGCAGAGTGGAGAACAGAGGATTGCCTTAATGATTATGATATAAAAGTAATGGATATACCTTTTGTATCTTGGACTCAAGTTGCAATACTAGAAGAACAGTATAGACGGGAATGTGATCAATGTACCCAAGCGGTTGATGATTATTTGCAAACCGGAATAAGCAATTGTGAGAGTAGCAATGGTACGTGTCCTATTACGGCATTTCATTAAGCTTTTAAATTGTAATACATTTATGTTTAAGTTATAATTTAATATGAAAGTAAAAAAGCAAATTTTTGTTCTATTTTTGACAATGCTGGTAGGAATCCCTATTCTTTCTGCCCAAAACAAAAAAGAACAAAAAAAACAAAAGGTGGAAGTTATCAAAAATATCATTGTATCAAGAAACTATAGGATCGACGCGGATACTTATATACATCCGGATAGAGATCCCATACTATTGGATGAGTCCGATAATTCGATTGAAATTAGAAATGATTCTGTCTTTTCTACTCTTCTTTATCTCGGTCAAGTTGATATACCATACGGTAGGAGAGGAGCTGAACTTTTCTTTCAAGCTCCTTTGAAAAAATATACAATGGATATAGATAAAAAGAAAAATACTCACATCAAGTTTTCAGTAGATGCAGCAATAGGTGATTGTAACTTTTATATTAAGGTGTATCCCAATGGAAGTGCGAGCATTTATGTCACCTTGCAGCAGGGGAAGAGTGTTAATTTTTTAGGAGAATTAAATATGCGAAGAGAAGAAACGGAGTCTTTGTAGCACTTAATATATTATTATGAAAAAATATCTATTCATTTTTATTTTCGTATCTATAGTCCAGCTATTCTATGGACAAGAAAAATACACTATCCAGGGTGAATTACCCGACCATTCGTTAGATAATAGTTATTTGCGTTTGACTAATAGTTCAGCTCTTGGTGAAGAGAGTGAACGTATTAAACATTTATTTATTGATAGTATATTGGTGGTTGACGGGAAATTCCATTATGAAGGTGTACTTTCACAAAAGCCATTCTTAGCGTATCTTTCAAGTGCAAGGACAGGAAGAAATATGTTGAATTTCGGCCTGTATTTTATAGTTGAGCCTGGTAATATTCATATCCGTATTGCTAATTGGGCAGATGAGGGGGTGGTATCAGGTACTCCTATTAATGAAGATTACAGTACCTATATGATTGGCACAAAGAGAAGTATGGAAAATCAATTACTTTTTTTAGAAAAATATGCCCAATACCCGGATGTCGTACGATTCCACTTATCTTTTTTATTGAACGGACGAAGAATGTCAAGGGATCCTAATTTTCCAAAATATCTACAGATTCTCGACCGAATGCCTAAAGCAGATCGGGATATTCTTTTGGCTTGGCTGGACTATACTATTAAAAAGTATGAATATGAAAAAAAAACCAAACCATTATTGGACAGTATACGTAACAATGCCCCTCGTTTCATCGAGACTATTCCGAGTAATTCATCATCAACAACGATGAAAAATAAGTAGAATTTTAGTCTTATTGTGATTTGTGTGACGTGTTTTTGATTATGAAGTTGACAATCAGCGGGAGAATAAGTGCCCTATATGTTACTACCTTAAAAATAGTTTTATGAAAAAAACAAAGCTTTCTTGAATATGGTTGTGTTAACCTTTTTAATAGCCATATCTATGCTTAGTTGTCAATCGAATGATGATTATTTGCAAATCGGAATAGGCAATTGTGAGAGTAGCAATGGTACGTGTCCTATAACCGTATTTCATTAGGCTTTTTATACATCCATATTTAAGTTATAATCTAATATGAAAGTAAAAAAGCAAATTCTTGTTCTATTTTTGACAATGCTGGTAGAAATTCCGATTCTTTCTGCCCAAAGCAAAAAAGAACAAAAGAAACAAAAGGCGGAAGTTGTCGGAAAGATTGTTACATCAAAAGTCTACAAGATAAATGTAGGTATTTGCATTCTTCCATGTAAAGATCCTATATTATTGAATGAGTCTGATTATTCAATAGAAATTAAAAATGATTCTATTTTTTCTGATCTTCTTTATCTCGGTCAAGCTGATATACCATATAGGAGAGGAGCTGAACTTTACTTTCAGGCTCCTTTGAAAAAATATACTATGGATATAGATAAAAAGAAAAATGCTCACGTCAAGTTTTCAGCAAATGCAACAATAGGTAATTGCAACTTTTATATTAAGGTATATTCCAATGGAAGTGCGAGCATTTATATCACCTTGCAGCAGGGGAAAAGTATCAATTTTTTAGGAGAATTAAATATGCGAAGAGAAGAAACGGAGTCTCTGTAACACTTAATTATTATCATGAGAAAATATCTATTCATATTTATGTTTGTATCTATAGCCCAACTATTTTACGGGCAAGAGAAATACACGATTCAAGGTGAATTTCCTGATAATTCGCTGGATGGAAAATATATAATACTGACCGATAAATCTTTTCTTCCTGATGAGTACAAACGTAAATGGAAAGCATCTGATGATGAAGTAAAAATATTGGTAACTGATAAAAAAATCTATTATGAAGGGGTAACTATGCGTAAACCTTTTTTGGCGCAAATCTATTATGATAGACCAACATTCAGTGGTCAGACAAGTGCGACTTCTTTTGTAATAGAACCTGGGAATATCCATATCCATATAACTGATTGGTATGAGGAAGGAAACGTATCGGGTACTCCTATCAATAAAGACTATGCCACTTGTGTCATTGAACGGAGAAATTTGGTAAATAGAGTTTTGCGAACTATTAGGTTAGAAGGGCAGACTCAAAAGGATGATAATTTCCATTCTTTTAATTCTGCATTTGAATGCTTCGAAGAAGGTGAATTGGCTTTCTTTGAGAAATATGCCAAATATCCGGATGTTATCCGAGTAATGTTATCTCGCTATTTGGAAGTTAAGGAATTAAATAAAAGATTGGTGGATGCTAAATATTTACGTATTCTTGACTTAATGCCCAAAGCGGATCGAGATATTTTGATAGAGTGGCGAGAGTATACAATGAAGAGAGAGGAGTATTGGGCAAAGAGAAGAGCGTTGACCGATAGTCTTAATCGTAATGCTCCTCGTTTTATTGAAAGACGGGTAAATAATATGCTTGATATAACTGTAAAATGATTTTATAGAGTTAAAGTGTAATTAATATGAAAGAGAAACTGTTTTTTCTCATTATATTCGTATTTTCTGCTCAATTGCTTTTGGGGCAAGAGAAATTTACGATTCGGGGTGAATTCCCTGATAATTCTTTAGATGGTAAATATGTGTTATTAATAGATAAATCGTATCTTCTTGAAGAAAGGGAAGGACAAAAACAAGCATACGGCAACAGCATAAAAATAAAGGTGATTGGCAAGGAATTTTTTTACGAAGGAACTGTCACACGAAAGCCTTTTTTTGCACAAATATCCTATGATGGACCACCGTTCCATAAAGGGACTGATATTAATCTTTTTGTGGAACCGGGTAATATCTATATTCGTATGGTTGATTGGGACGATAACGCTAATGTATCGGGCACTTCCATCAATGAAGATTATGATACTTATATTCTTGAGCGAGAAGCTCAATGGAATGCTGTATATTGGAATAGAGAACGTAGAAAAATGGCGAAAGATAGTACTAATATAGAGAATTGTAAGCTATTGGATATATCAGAAACTGAACAGCGTTCAGAAGGTCGGTTTACTTTTCTTGAAAAATATGCAAAATATCCGAATGTCATCCGAGTCATGTTGGCTCGTGATTTAAGGACAAAATACCCGATTAGGGAGCCTGAACTCTCTCAATATTTACGCATTATCGATTTAATGCCCCAAGCGGATCGAGATGCTTTTTTATCATGGTGGGATTATATTATGAAAGAACGAGAATTTAAAAAGAAGAGCCGAATGATATTAGATAGTTTGATCGGTGATCCACCCCGTTTCATCGAGACTATTCCGAGTAGTTCATCATCAACAACTATAAAAAATGAGTAAAATCCTTGGTTTTATTGTTATTCTGCTGATTTGCGTTTCTTGCAATCCAAAAAGGAAGGCAGAGATGTCCCTGTCTTCCTATACACACGATTTCGGAATAATTAGTTCTGATATAATTTGTCGTGATAGCATTACAATCACCAATGTTGGCAATGCCAGGTTGGAAATAGGAGAGATCGAAACTGGATGTGGATGTACACAAGCATCGGTGGAGAAGTATGAATTAAATCCTGATGAATCGTGCTCGCTTCATTTTTCTTTCAATCCGAAAGGAAAGGGATTGGGAGCGAAAGAAGAATTAATTATTATCAATGCAAATACAGACTCCCTCTTTTATATTCTGCAAGTTAAGGCAATTATTCAGTGATAATGTTTTTACGTTTTCTTTTTTACTTATCACCACCTTATACTTATCGGCTGATTGGTTTATGGATAGGTATTTTATGCCTAAAAATATAAGTTTCGTTGTCGGCATCATAGTATGGGGAGGTATTTGCATAGGGAACTGGAAGCGAAAAATTAGCCTGTTTGTTGATTTTCTATTTGTGTCTTTTACTGTTTTTATGGGATATGTTTTCGTTTGCAGTCTCTTTACATCACAATATATACACAGTGTATACATCGTATCTGGATGGATTCTTTTTGTGTTGATGCGTAATGGAAAAAATCCTACAGAAACATTTAATAGCATTTTAGCTGTCGTTGGAGTTTTGTCGGCCTTGTATGGCTTGCTGCAATATGTAGGGTGTATAGAAACTCAATCTTATTTTTCTGTTACTGGTTCTTTTGATAATCCCGCCGGATTTGCAGCAAGCATCGTTCTCTGTTATCCTTTTCTTTTGTGCCAGACTTCTAATGGAAAAAGAAAAACGCTCAAGTTTATGGCGTGTCTTCTCCTCTTTATAGTCGTTATCTTATCCGGTTCGAGAACAGGGATACTTACTTTATGCGTAGTAACACTTCTTTTTTACGCTCTCCGCTATCGGAAGTTAATTCATAGAAGGCGCATCTTTTTTATCAGCGGAGGCACTTTGTTGCTAATAGGTTTATTCATTGGACTGATTTATCTGAAACCAGCTTCCGCTTCCGGTCGTGTTCTGATTTGGAAAGTATCTGCCGGATTGTGTAAGGAAAATATGATTCGAGGAAATGGACTTGGCTCTTTTAAGGCGGATTACATGCCGGAACAAGCCAAATATTTGTCTTCTTTTCATGCTGTTGAAAGTGAAAGAATGTTAGCAGGGAATACGAATCATCCATTTAACGAGTATTTGTTGTTGCTGATTGAACAAGGACTTATAGGAATCGCTTTATTCTTATTGTTGTTGGTTGCTGTTTTTCGAAGTAATGTGTCATTTGATACTCCAGCCTTACTAGCAATTGTTTCTATTGCTATATTTTCCTGCTTTTCTTATCCATTCAAATATGCTTTTGTTTGGTTCATGACTATCTACTGCCTCGCTTCACTTAATCAACGGGAGGTTGCTCTACGAACAATATGTTTCAACAAGCCATTTTTATTGATTATTCTTTTTATACTCTGTTTTTTTTCGATTAAGAATATTCTTTTCGAGCGTACATGGAAACGAATTTCGTTGGTTGCAGAAAAGAACAATGGTTTGCTGGATAACGAATTATCTGTATTTACCAAGCTATATGATGAGTGGAATGGCAATCCCTATTTCTTGTACAATTATGCATCAGAATTGAAGAATGTGGAATTGTACAAACAAAGCGTCAACATATTCTTGCATTGCGAATCTTATATCAATACATATGACCTGCAAATGCAATTAGCTGATAATTACTATCAGATGGGGTGTTGGGAAGAGGCTGAAAGACGCTATAAACTGGCACAATGTATGTGTCCTAGCCGTTTTCTTCCATTGCAAGGACTTTTGAGAATCTACGTAAAATCTAATAACTGTATACTTGCCGAACGGGTAGCCTTAGAAATAATCAATAAACGGATAAAGATACCATCTTACACTGTTTCTATCATACAAGAAGAGGCTAAAACCTATTTGCGCAAAAAGAATATTTAATTATAAACTAACAATCATACAAAATGAAAGCCACATTCATCTTTCTTTTTCTTCTTTTGCTTTTCAGTTGTCAAAGCCCTGAAGAAAAACAATTGGAAAAGGTGTTGACACTGTCGGGCAACAATCGTCCGGAACTCGAAAAAGTGTTGGAGCATTATAAAGAAAACGAAGCCGAAAGTTTGAAACTTAGAGCTGCCAAATTCTTGATAATGAATATGCCTGGACACCAATCGTACACCGGGAAAGATATTGAAGAATATTATACTGAAGCCGAAAAGATAATCTTCTCTGGCAGAAAGATTGACGATCAGGTGAATGAGTTAAATAATCTGTTGTTAGAGTTTTCATCAGATGATTTTGAATTTAAGGAAGATTACTCTATCATAAAAGCCAACTTTCTGATAAGAAGTATAGACGCGGCTTTTGACGATTGGCAACAAGGTAGTTGGGCGAGAGGTATTACATTTGATGAATTTTGTGAATATATGCTTCCTTATAAGTGTGTAGAATTTCAGGCTTTTGATGATTGGCGCAATGTGTTGAAACCGATAGCTAATGACACGTTATCTGATTATTTTTATAACGATATCTGGAATAAAACACCTTATTATGCAGCGGAAGCTATTAATATCAAATTGCGTGATACCGTTATTGTCGATTTGAAAAAGCCTCTGAAGTGGCATGCGTTATATAAGGTTCCGTTTTGGTGCAATATTCCTTCCAATTCTTGTGAGACAAGGACAAACACTGCTTTAGCTATCATGCGTAGTAAGGGGTTTGCGGTCTCGTATGATTTCGTTTTGCAGTGGCCTACAAAAGCACATGCACATTCGTGGCTAAGTATTCTGATAGATCACGATCGCCGAATGGTATGTGAAGGAGGACATGAACCTTTCTTAGCTTTCCTACGACCAGGCGAATGCAAAGGAAAAGTATATCGAAGAACGTATTCTCCCAATCAGGGCTTGGTCCGGTTGAATGAGGAAGCTGGCAGTGTTCCGAAAACGTTGCGTAATGTCTTTATGAAAGACGTTACAGATGAATATGGGACGACTATTAACCCTGCTTTTCCTGTACTTTCTGGGGAAAGAGAACGCAGAGAAAAATATGCGTATCTGGCAGTATTTGATAATGAGAAATGGATTCCTATTTGCTTTTCTGAAATAAAAGAAAGTAAGCGGGTCACCTTTGATAAAGTAGAGAAAGGAGCTGTCTATCTGCCGGTATATTATATAAACGGAAGGGTTCGCCCGTTCAATTATCCCGCTTTGTTGAATGAGAAAGGTGAACTGGAGTTCTTGAAACCTGACAGCGCACATAAAAGAAGCATTAGTCTAAAACGGAAATATCCCTTAACACGTAAAGCGTTTACCGCAGCACTCCGTTTAAAGTACAGCATGTTTCAAGCTGCCCAAAAGGAGGATTTTAGCGATGCTGTTACAGTGCATACGTTTAAAGAGTATAGCGTATCGGGTAGCGTGAATATAAGCGATACCACAAAGTATCGTTATTGGCGTTATATCTGTCCTAAACCATATCGCTGTAATATTGCAGAATTAATGTTCTTTGATAAAGGCAATAAGAAATTGACAGGAACAATTATAGGTTCTGAAGAACGAAGCAAAAATCCTCACTATAGCCGTTCTGCAGCTTTTGACTTGAATCCGTTGACTTTTTTTGCATCTAAAACGTTGAGGGATGGCTGGGTTGGATTGGATTTGGGCAGACCGGAATCTGTTGGAAGAATAGGCTATATGACACGTAATGATGACAACAATGTTCGTATTGGTGATACATACGAGTTGTTTTATTGGGATATGGATGGTTGGCATTCAATACAGAAAAAAGTAGCGGATGATTTTGAACTGACATTCCATAATGTCCCGCAAAATGCTTTGCTGTTATTAAAAAATCGAAGTAGAGGAAAAGACGAACGAATTTTCTTATATCGAGATATTAAACAGGTGTGGTATTAATTCATCGGTAAAATACATATGTAGAATTGGAATATGAATCATCTTATGAAATGGAGTCGACAGCGATATAATAATAAACGATTATATGCCCCAACACTGTAGTTTCCACATTCTCATTCCCCCTTCACCTTTCATTGCAAAAGCTGATGAATAAAGCGATACAGGGTGAAGAAGCTGCCTTTCACCTATGCTTTCATATTATACGTTTTTTTTAATCCAAAGCTAAGCTTTAGAAGTAGTAAAGCATAGCTTTAGCCTGCTTAAAGCAGTGCTTTTTAAAGATCAAAGAGTTTGTTTCAATCATTTAGCATCTTTCACTTGGAATATCCTAATGTTTGTTTCAAATCTTAGGAAGAAAAAAACTGGTTGCCGGGAGCATAATAAATTTAGCTATAAGCATATTCTGATTTGCTATAGTGAAAATTAGATTTGCTATAATGAAATCGGAAGTGAACTCTCGGTGAAAGGCGGCCCTTCACCCGATAACACCGATGAACAGGAGAAGGTGAAGGGTGAAGCGTTTTTCGGCACTCTTTCTTTTTGGGGGAGATACTACTGCTGGTATTAGAGAAAACTAATTAGTTTGCTTACTTCTGTACCGGAGTTGAGCTCATGTAAAGTACAGCTCGGTATATGGAAAAAATGACATAAATATGGATAATAATCCTTATTCGGAATTTGTAGGAATCTTTTTTTGTACTTTATTTACTTTTTAACTAGTTTTGTTCACATAGATTTTAAAAGAGTCATTTGCTAAACGTGTATCTAGTCCGTTTGTCGTCTGATTATATTAGGAACAAACTTATATGGAATTTCTATTATTTCATAATGCTGTACTCTTTATTGCAGTGGGAAAGACGTATCTTTGTAACCAGCAATCAAAATAACCTAAAGGACTGTATGAAAAATAAATTATTATCCCTCTTCGCTTTGTTGTTTTTATTTGTGTCGGAAAGTTATGCCGATATCGAACTTAGTTCCAAACAAATGAGGACCAGTGACGGACTACCCAGTAATTCTGTGCGATGTATGTATCAGGATAGTAAAGGATTTTTATGGTTGGGCACTTTAGATGGATTGACCCGCTATGATGGTAATTCTTTTCTTACCTATCAGTTGGAAACCGGCAAACACGATCAGGTCTCTTTGGCAGACAATAGAATAAAACAGGTAGCGGAGGATAAAAATGGTTTCCTATGGATAAAGACAGTACCGGAATTGTTCAGTTGTTATGACTTGCAAAAAGCTTGTTTTGTCGATTTTACCGGTACCGGAGATGATGGAGAGAGTTACTCGGAAATATATATGTCTTCTAATGGAGATGTGTGGCTTTGGCACAGAGCAAGTGGAGTGCGTCAAATCGTTTGTAAGGAGAATCGTACCATGACTTCTGTGAAGTTCCGCGCAGAGTCAGGAAGATTGCCGGACGATCGAATTAAATTTATCAATGAAGATTCCAGTGGCAGAATATGGATTGGTACCATGCATGGACTTGCATCGGTCTATAAAGGGAAAGTTGAGATTGTAGATAGGGAACTGAATTTTTCCTCTTCTTTTCCTCATGGAGGGGATATGTATTTTTTGACAAAGGGTGGAGATGTATATCGCTGTGTCAATGGCTCGAAAAAGATAGATTGTTTAGCATCTCTTTCTACGATTGCCGGTAATACATCCGTCAGTGCACATTCATTGATAAAAGACAAATGGGTTATATTTACGTCAAACGAGGGAGTGTATGAGTTTGATTTTCAAACTATCCAAATAACTCCTTATCGGAAGTTGAAAATAAATAATGGGAAAGTTATTCATGACAATTACGGAGATTGTTGGGCTTACAATAATACGGGACGGATTTATTATATAAACGTGAAGAGCGGAGAAATAAAGGACTTCCAGTTGATCCCGGAAGAGAAGATGAAATATATAGATTATGAACGCTATCATGTGGTTCGTGATGATCGGGGAATAGTGTGGATTTCGACTTATGGGAACGGACTTTTCACTTATGATATTCAGGAAGACCGGTTGGAACACTTTGTTTCCGAAGGGAAGAATGCAGGACCTATAGGGTCAGATTTCTTGTTATGTTTGATGAAAGACAGGACAGGAGGAATATGGGTAAGCTCCGAATATTCCGGTTTGTCCCATATTTCCATTTCAAATAAAGGCATTACGCATGTCTATCCAGAATCACCGGATGTTTTTGACCGTTCGAATACAATCCGGTTACTGACTAAAATGTCGAATGGAGATATATGGGTAGGAACGCGAAGAGGTGGATTGTATAATTATGATTCTCATCTGAAAACTAAGATAGATAATCATTATTTGCCCTATAATATTTATGCGATTTCAGAAGATAGTCAGGAGAATATATGGATAGGAACCCGGGGAGACGGACTAAAAGTAGGAGACATTTGGTATAAACCGGATCCGTCTAATCCTTTTGCTTTGTCTCATTCTAATATTTATTCCATTCTTCGTGATAAAAAGAACCGTATGTGGGTGGGAACATTTGGAGGCGGATTAGATCTGGCCGAACAAACTGCGGGCGGACAATATAAGTTCCGTCGTTTCTTCCAACAAAAAAAATATGGTTTGCGGATAGTCCGGATGATGGCAGAAGATGAAAAAGGAATGATATGGATGGGTACAAGTGAAGGAATTTGTATTTTCCATCCGGATTCATTGATAGCTGATGAAGACAACTATCGTTTGTTTAGCTATACGGATGGCAACTTTTGTAGCAATGAGATTCGCTGTCTGTTTCGTGACAGTAAAGGGCGTATGTGGGTGGGAACCTCGGGGGCCGGTTTGAATCTATGTGAATTGACAGATGATTGCCAATCTTTGAAATATACGCATTATGGAATATCAGAAGGACTGGTCAATAATATGGTTCAGGCTATTCAGGAAGATCATTCGGGGCAATTATGGATTGCCACGGAATATGGGATTTCAAGATTCAACCCGAACAGTCATTCTTTTGAAAACTATTTCTTCTCATCCTATACATTGGGAAATGTGTATAGCGAAAACAGTGCATGTATGGGAGCAGACGGGAAACTCATTTTTGGAACAAACTATGGATTAACCATTATTGACCCGAAAAAGATTCCAACCGAGAGACTGCTTTCCCCGATTGTTATTACCGGACTGTCTGTCAATGGAATTCAGGTGAAGCCTAATATGCCGGGTTCTCCTTTGCAGGAATCTTTGGCTTATTCGGATAAGATCACATTGAAATATTTCCAAAACTCTTTCATGCTTGATTTTTCTACTCTCGATTATTCGGATAATGGACAAATCAAGTATATGTACTGGCTGGAGAACTATGATAAAGGATGGAATGTTCCATCTTCTTTGAGCTTTGCTTCTTATAAATATCTTGAGCCGGGCACTTATATATTCCATGTGAAATACTGTGATGGCGCCGGCATTTGGAATGATACCGAAACAACTTTGAAGATTGTCATCGTACCGCCGTTCTGGAAAACAAGTTGGGCTATGCTTGGATATTTCATCTTGATATTAATAGCCTTGTATTTCACATATCGTATCATCATTAATTTCAATAGACTGCGCAACCGCATCAACGTTGAAAAGCAATTGACGGAATATAAACTGATATTTTTTACGAATATCTCTCATGAATTCCGTACTCCGCTTACGTTGATTCAGGGAGCATTGGAGAAAATGTACCGGATAGACGATATTCCTCAGGCATTATTGCATCCTTTGAAGGTGATGGATAAAAGTACCCAGCGCATGTTGAGGCTGATTAATCAGTTGCTGGAATTCAGGAAGATGCAGAATAACAAATTGGCTCTTTCTCTGCAGGAAACAGATGTAGTTGCTTTCCTGTATGAAATATATCTAAGTTTCAGTGACGTGGCAGAACAGAAAAATATGGATTTCCGCTTTTTGCCGTCAGTGCCATCCTACAAAATGTTTATTGATAAAGGAAACCTGGATAAAGTGGTTTATAACTTGCTCTCAAATGCTTTTAAATATACTCCTTCGGGTGGAACAATTCTGTTCTCTGTAAATGTGGATGAGGCAAAGAAGTGCTTGCAGATTCAGGTAGCCGATACGGGAGTAGGCATCCCTAAAGAGAAGCAGAGTGAACTGTTTAAGCGCTTTATGCAAAGCAGTTTCTCCGGAGATAGCATTGGGGTAGGGCTTCATTTGAGCCATGAATTGGTGCAAGTACATAAAGGAACCATTGAATATGAAGATAATGAAGGAGGAGGTTCTGTATTTATCGTATGTATTCCAACCGATAAAACGGTTTATTCGGAAAAAGATTTTCTGGTGCCCGGCAATGTTCTGTTGGAAGAAGCGAATATGCAAGCTCACCATTTGCAGGAACTTTCAGAAGAATATCAGGAACATGAGAAGGCTGTTACTTCATCGAGAAAACATAAAATACTAGTAATTGAAGATGATAATGATATTCGTGGATTCTTGCAAGAGGAACTAAGTGCTTATTTTGAAGTAGAAGTGGCTGCGGATGGAATATCCGGATTTGAAAAGGCATGTAACTATGATGTTGATCTGATTATCTGTGATGTGTTGATGCCCGGAATGACCGGTTTTGAAGTAACCAGGAAATTGAAAGCAGACTTTGCGACAAGCCATATTCCCATTATTTTACTGACTGTATTGACTTCGCCGGATAAACATCTGGAAGGTCTTGAGGCGGGAGCGGATATTTATATTGCGAAGCCATTTAGCTTTAAGCTTTTGCTTGCGCAAGTGTTCCGGCTGATAGAGCAATGCGAAAAGTTGCGGAAGAAATTCTCCAGTGAGCCGGGGGTGGTACGTCCTGCTTTATGCAACACGGACCGGGACAAGGAATTTGCAGACCAGTTGGTAGCTGTAGTCGAAAAGATTTATTCTCAATACAATATTTCTATTGATGAATTTGCGCAAATGATGGGGATGGGACGAACTGTGTTTTATAAGAAATTACGCGGAGTGACAGGATACTCACCGAATGAGTATTTACGTGTTGTCCGAATGAAGAAAGCTGCCGAATTGTTTTTAACCGAAAGGAATCTGACTGTTGCGGAAGTCTCTTATAAAGTTGGTATTAACGATCCCCTTTATTTCAGTAAATGCTTTAAGGCACAGTTTGGAGTATCTCCTTCTGCTTACCAGAAAGGAGAAAGAAATAAAGCTTAGAGTTTACGTTGAATCCGGTCTATGAAAAGTTGACCAGATTCAACGTAAGATTGTTTATCAACTATATATGGAGGTCTAATTTGTAGATTTCACTTCCGGCAAGCAGGAAGCAGCCTGTACCGAAATCTTCAAAATCAGGAACTTTATCATAAGTGACAGGCTGACTGTCTTTCGGTTCTTTGCCGGTTCCCTGTACATAGCCAAGAAAACCATTCGGGTGGACTGCATCTTTCACCATGGCATTCCATGCTTTTATGATTACAGGCAGATATGTCTTTTTATCCAATAGCCCGTTACGTACCCCCCAGGACATGCCGTATACGAAAAGGGCTGTACCGGAAGTTTCTTTGCCTCCAAAGTTTGTCGGGTCGTGGAGGCTGACATTCCAAAAGCCGTCTTCACGCTGACATTGTTTCAGTGCTTTGCTCATAGTCAGAAAATCATTGATGTAATCCTGACGATGTTTTTCATCGGATGGAATTTCATTCATAACTCGTACTAAAGCTGCATATACCCATCCGTTTCCACGGCTCCAGTAACAGTCTTTACCATTCGGTTCTTTGTACGGAGGATCGAAATTATGATCTCGCCACCATAAACCGTCTTTGGGGTTGAACATTCCGTTTTCTCCATGCTGGTTGCGGGTATATTCATACATGTCCCACATCTTATCAAAGTATTTCTGTTCGCCCGTAAGTTTTCCCATTTTGGCAAATATCGGCATCCCCATCTGGATGGCATCTATCCACCACCAGTCATTTACTTGTGGAGTGTTGACCAGCATATCCATATTGGCTTTCGTTTTCCGTATTTTTTCAGGATCAGGGCAAATGTTGTATAAATCGAGATAGATTTGGCTGGCGCAGTAGTTATCAGCATTACGGGTGGTTGTTCCCCGGTGGAATCCCCATTGGTGATAATCTGCCCATTCCTTGGCATAGAGGTAATATTCGTCTGCAGGATAGATGGAATAGAGTGCCATTAGACCCTCGTAATACACACTCCGTGTCCAGATATTACTAGGACGAACCACTTTTTTGACAAAAGAAGGAGTGCGATAATCAGCATATTTCTTCATAAAATAGTCGTTCACCTGGAGGGTTACTTTGAGAATATCTTTTTTATCGGGAACTGTCTGTGCTTTTATGTTCCCATAACTCAATATTACTCCGATAAAAAATAGTATAAGATGCTTTTTCATTGTATAATAAATTAAATTACTACTGTTCTTAGATTTAGGTGCACAAAAGTGAACCTTTCTTTACCTGTTGCAAAGAAAATGCATTGTAAGGAAAGTAATATTGAAATTTGTACGGAAAATATGTAATATTAGACTTTACCGGCCTAGAGGAACTGTTTTATCTCTTCAGCAGTATCTGTGAGGTATTGAGGAGCAAATTCTTCCAGCTCCGTGCATGGACGAAATCCCCAAGTCACTCCGCAAGCGGTAACTCCTGCATTGGCAGCCGTTTGCATATCTACACCGGAATCGCCTACATAAAGGACATCTTCCTTTTGTACATTGGCCAGTTTTAATATATCAAAAACAACTGCCGGATCGGGTTTGACATTTATTCCTTCCCGTTGGCCGAAAACTGCTGTAAAGTGAATACCGGGGAAGTAATGGGCAACCAGCTTTTCTGTGGCAGCCTGATATTTGTTGGATGCTACGGCAATTTGGATGCCTGCAGACTGCAGATAGGATAACAGTTCCGGAATGCCCGGATAAGGTCGGCTATCATCTGCATTGTGAATATCGTAATAAGGAACGAACTCATTGCGTACACGAAGTACATTTTCTTCCGTCTTTTCACCTTCGGGCAATGCGCGTTCAAAGAGTTTATTGATACCATTGCCTACCATGAAGTTGTACTTTTCTATTTCATGAGTGGGGTATCCTAATTTATTTAAAGCATAATTGGTGCTGTGGGCAAGGTCGGCGATGGTATTCAGCAATGTTCCATCCAGGTCAAATATAACTAGTTTCTTCATTCTTACTGTATCTTATTGTTCTCCTTTAATCTCTTTTACCGATACAAAAATAGGTAAAAAAGATAAGATAAAGAAATCCTTTCCTATCTTGCCGGGTTTTATCTTCTCCTTTGGAAAGAATTGTTTCTTGCCACGGAACTTTTAGTTTCATGACGGGAAACAATTAGTTCCACACCGAGAAACCAATGGTTTCACCGTATGGAACTAACAGTTTCAAGGCATGAAACTAGAAGTTTCAAACCAGGGAACTAAATTTGAAACTATTTCTTAGTAATCCGGAACCAGTCTACATCTGCCCATCCTCCGTCGTTAGTGACGATAGCTGGTCGTGTGCAGAACATTCCGACCTTTGTGCCAATCCATTGTCCTTCTCTTGCCTGGAAAGGATTGCCTAGTGGCTGATATTTCTTTCCGTCAAGGCTGTAGCTGAAGTTACACATCACAATGAGATCGTGTCCGCCTTCGCTGCCTTTGATCTTCTTGCCGTCATAGCTGAAACGAACTTTCAGATAAACAGTATTTTGAGAAAGATCCACAGAAGCATTTGCCTGTTCCGGTTTTCCTTTATCTGCTTTTTTACATTCAACTTGAGACAGGACCAGACCTTTATCTGTATTTTCCAGAATGATTCCGGCATAATCTCTACCCATTACAACCAGTCCGGTGCGTTCACCTTTATTTTTAGGATTAGGGGTAAACGTAAGTTTCATTGTTGCAGTGAAATTGTCAGAAGGCGTTTTCTGTAGAAGCAGGTTGGCTACATCCCACAGATTTTTATAGTCATTCAAAACCGGATAGGAGTATAATCTTACATAGCTCTTATCACCTGCATAGTATGCCCATTTTTCATTGATGTTGGCATGCCATTGCCATTGTGGAGAGAGGGTATATCCGTCGAATTCGTCACTTTCCTGCGGAGTGCAGATGGGATATGTTTTACCTACATTCGGCTTTTTATAAGTCAGAACAGGTTCGCCACAGCCGTCACCGTCTTTATCTATGCCAATCACAGGCCAGTCGTTTACCCATTTCATAGGCTGAAGATGCATGATACGTCCATAAGCACCCACATCCTGAAAGTGAAGGAACCAATCTTCTCCGGTAGGAGTATCTACCCATGCACCCTGATGAGGACCGTTGACAGGAGAGTTGCCTTGCGCAAGTACGGTTTTCCATTCGTAGGGACCATAGATGTTTTTAGAACGTAGTACAACCTGCCAGCCTGTTGGTACGCCACCGGCCGGATGGAAGATATAATAATAGTCATTTCTTTTATACATTTTAGGACCTTCACAAGTCTGATGTGCTTCATGACCATCGAAGATTATGCGTGAAGGAGTGATGGCTTTTGTTGCTTCTGCATTTAGTTCGCAGATGGTGATTACACTTTTCAGTCCGGCACGACTTCCTGCGTATGCATGTACCATATACACTTTCCCGTCTTCATCCCAAAACGGGCAGGTGTCAATAATTCCTTTTCCCGGTTTCACCAAGACTGGTTCGCTCCACGGACCTTTCGGGTCTTTGGCTTTCACCATAAAAGCTCCCTGGTCAGGATCCCCCCAAAAGATATAGAACTCTCCGTTATGATGGCGAATGGCTGGGGCCCAGACACGGTTGCCATGTTCCGGCCGTTCCGGAGTTTCGATGGGAGGGAGGGCATTGGGGACGGCGGCACCGATAATCGTCCAGTTCACCAAGTCCTTGGAATGTAGGATTTGTAATCCGGGTAAACAGTTGAAACTGGATGAAGTCATATAGAAATCATCTCCTACGCGGCAAGCGTCAGGATCGGAGTAATCGGCATAAAGTACCGGATTTTTGTATTTACCGTTTCCGAGGTCGGAAACCCATACCTCAGATACATAGTTTTTTTGTGCTACTGCGGTGAAGACCGTTAATAGGCAAAAAGCTAAAGTCTGTGTCAATCGTTTCATGTTATAGATTATAATTATATAAGTGATTTGCTGGTTTTATCCGGTGACAAAGGTAGAAAAAAAGACTCTGCACAAGGAGGAATATTTGTGCAGAGTCATAGAAAAATTGGTAGAAACCTCGTAATTTTTGTTTAGTTGTATATGTATCTACCTTATTACCTTTACGGTTACCGGGTGAGCCAACTCTTCTTTCCATTCACGAAGATAGGCAAACCATGCTTCCGGTGTTTTATATCCGAAAGTTTCTTTCATCGAAGTAAAAGTCGTATGATACTGGAAATATTTATTTCCCGGAGCGGTAATCGTATAAAGGAAGTTAGCTTTATCCTTTTCTTCCGATTTCACATAACGTTGAGGAATGCAAGTGCCCAGTCCTACGGTTTCTTTAGCATATTTCACTGTGTCGTTTACAGGCCAGTCCGTTCCCCAGCTTCCTACAAGCCCTTTATGATCGGAGAAAGACTTGGAAGTACCTACTATGTCTTGTACACCTGTGCAGAAAACTTCCTTATTGAGCGGTTCGTCAAAGAATGCTTCAATATGAAGATCGCGATGTCCTGCATAGAGCGTATAACGTGTCATCATATTCAGTTCCGTATCCTGATATTTCCATCCGGTCACTTCAATTTCAGCAATCACGCGTACCGGTCCGTAAGAGATGATACGTTCCGTGCGGGTATCTACCGGAGTGATGTGTGTAGCTTGCTGTCCGTCCCAACCTTTCAACGCACCCGGTCCGCAACTGTCGAACACACGGAGCACGTCATCTCCGAATCCTTTAGCTAACTGCTCATCCGTCGGATAGAACTGCGATTCTTTGATTTCCAGCCCTTTGTTGAACTTGCCATAAATATCCGGCGTCTGTTTCTCATTGAAATAAAGGCGGTATCCTACCAGTTCCGATTCCAATACCGGACCGTGAGGACGTACCATACTGTATATATTACTAGTGCCGGGAACAGTGATAGCTTGTACCCGCTGATGCTTTCCTTTCCGGTTGTCTACGATAAACATGTCGGCATAAACTCGTTCAGGATAAGTCTTTGTACTCTTTTCTGAAGAAAGTGTAATCTGGAATGTTTTTCTACCATGAGCAGGAAGATCGGCAACAAAGGCCAGTTCGTCCATCTTACGGTCTCTGTTCAGATCGTCCAACTGGGAAGCTATTTCTTTGCTCCCTTCCATGACAATGGCAGATTTTACTTTGAAACCAGTATGCAGTTCATGCAAATTGATGACAATCGGAGCATCCGTTTTTGCCTGATTCCAGTTGTTCTGCACTTCAACTGTGATGGTTTTCTCCTGTTTCTGCGCTTGGGCAGACAGACTGAAAGCTCCTAAAAAGAAAGTAATAATAAAAAGATTCTTCTTCATGTTTCTAAGGCTGAAATTATACGTCGTATTTCTCCTTGCAAAAATAGCAGAAAAAATAGCAGACTGTGTCTCTTTTGAGGAGATTATAGTCTGCTATTTGAGCTTTTTACTCTATATAATGATATTGTGGTTTTCTTTTCTTTCACCACAGAGGACACGGAGGACACAGAGGAATAAATATGCAGTAAATGGATTTTATTTTATTAAACAGAATCCTCTGTGTCCTCCGTGTCCTCTGTGGTGAACCTTATTTGAGACTTAAAATCTCCTCTTTTGCTCCTAATTCCTCATAAACCTTTCCGTCTATAGTCAGATTCTTGGCATTCTTAACATTTAATATGTTGTTGCCTTTAGAAGATTCTACATAAATATTTTCCAGAGTAACTCCGTCCACCTGGCTGATAACGACTCCATCCGTAGCTTCCGTCATCACAACGTTTTTAACGGTAATATTGCTGATGGGCATTTCCGGCAGTCCGTTGAAGAACATGGCACGTCCCGAACCTCTGCAAACAATATTGGAGATGTGAATATTGCGGAAAGCAGGTGTTTCTTCCGTCACCGGAGGAATGGCAGTCTTCATACGGTTCAACAGATCTTCTTCCGATTCTTCACCGGCACCTTTTCCACCGTAGAACAAGTCGAACAATAAAGGTTCATTCGGGATATTAATCATGTTGATATTGTTAATGTAGATGTTTTCTACCACACCGCCACGTCCGCGGGTACTCTTGAAACGCAAACCTACATCTGTACCCATAAATGTGCAGTCCTCTACATAGATATTCTTCACACCGCCGGACATTTCACTACCTACCACGAATCCACCGTGTCCGTGCAATACTGTATTGTTTTTCACGATCACGTTCTGGCAAGGTTCTCCACGACGGCGTCCATCTTCGTCTTTACCGGATTTGATACAGATGGCATCATCTCCCGCATCAAACACACTATTGATAATCAGAGCGTTTTTACAGGATTCCAAGTCGATAGCATCACCGTTTTGAGAATACCAGGGGTTGATGACCATGATATTATTTACTGTGAAATCTTCGCATGACAAGGGGTGCAGACACCAGCTTGGTGAGTTTTTGAAAGTAACGCCTTCCAGCAGTACCTTTTTACTTTTGACGATACTCAACAGTACCGGACGCAACCACGGACGGATTTCTGCCCATTCTTCATCTGTGTTGATACCTTCGGGTACATTGAAGTCTTTGCAAGCCATTGCACCTTTCAGTGAGCCGGCAGTAGGATACCATATCTCTTGTTTCTCGTCGAGAACACCTCCTGAATTTACCAGCTTTTTCCATTGTGAAGCAGTCAGCTTTCCTTTTTTCACCGGACGCCAGCAGTCACCGTTTCCGTCAAATGTACCATGTCCGGTGATAGCGATATTTTCTGCATTGCGTGCTGAAATCGGCGATTGGCAACGACGAGTCTCGAGTCCTTCGAAAGAAGTGGCAATGATAGGATATGCCTCAAAATCACCGGTAAAAAGCACCAGCGCATTTTGTTCCGTATATAGGTTTACATTGCTCAACAACTCGATCGGACCAGTCAACCAGACACCTTCCGGGATAATCACTTTACCCCCTCCGTGTTGATTCACGTCTTTAATAGCATCGTTGATAGCTTTGGTATTCAGGAACAGACCGTCTCCTTTGGCTCCGAATTTCTCAATGTTTACTTCGTAAGCAGGAAAAACCGGTTGTTGTACTTTCGGCATTTCAAAAGGTAAATTCTGGTAAAGAGCGTCACTGATTGAGCTTTCTTTTACAGCAGTCTTGCTTTGTTTACATCCCGATGCAATAAACGGTAAACAGCATACGGCTATCCAGAAGAGTCTTTTTGTCAATGTGTTCATTTAGTAACTTAATTTCTATAGGGTTATACATCTATTGTTTTTCTTGAAAAAACCTCTTAATTATCGATTGCAAAGATAGGTGGGAAAGCCTAAGGCGATGTGGACTAATTGATAGATTACGTGTATTTTTTGTCATTTCTGTCTATTATTTGCACACTTCTCGTGTTTTTATGCAGAAAGTTCCTATCTTTGCACAAAATTTAACTATTAAAAGATATGAGTTACAACTTGTTGAAAGGAAAAAGAGGTGTTATCTTCGGTGCTTTGAACGATCAGTCTATTGCCTGGAAAGTGGCAGAGCGTGCCGTAGAAGAAGGTGCAACCATTACATTATCAAATACTCCGATGGCTATCCGTATGGGAGAAGTCGATGCTTTGGCCGAAAAATTAAATTGCCAGGTTGTTCCGGCAGACGCCACTAGCGTAGAAGATTTGGAGAATGTATTCAAGACCTCCATGGATATACTGGGTGGACAAATTGATTTTGTACTCCACTCTATCGGTATGTCTCCCAACGTGCGCAAGAAACGTACTTACGATGACCTTGACTATGGAATGTTGGATAAGACATTGGATATTTCAGCTGTTTCATTCCACAAAATGATTCAGTCGGCCAAGAAACTGAATGCTATTGCTGATTATGGTTCTATCGTTGCTTTGAGCTACGTAGCCGCACAGCGTACTTTCTATGGCTATAATGATATGGCAGATGCAAAGGCTTTGTTGGAGTCTATTGCTCGCAGCTTCGGTTACATTTACGGACGCGAACATAGCGTACGTGTGAACACGATTTCACAGTCGCCTACATTTACTACTGCCGGTTCGGGCGTGAAGGGTATGGACAAATTGTTCGACTTCTCCAACCGTATGTCTCCGCTCGGAAATGCAACGGCTGACGAATGTGCCGATTATTGCATCGTGATGTTCTCCGATCTTACCCGTAAGGTGACTATGCAGAACTTATTCCATGACGGTGGATTCTCCAGCGTAGGTATGAGTCTTCGTGCCATGGCTACTTACGAAAAAGGACTCGATGAGTACATGGACGAAAATGGTAACATCATTTACGGATAAAAGATTATGAAACTACGGATCTCTCTTCTTATTATATTAATGAGTATGCTTTTCACTTCCTGCGGGATAAGCACAGGAAAGGGTATGGAGCAGAAGGAAGAAGAGATTTCTGTTCTGAGATATGATAAGCTGTTGAGCGAATATGTTCGCTCCAACAGCTTTTCTGCCATGCAGAAGTTGACGATGGACTACCGTATGCCGACGAAGATCCTGATTGAGGATGTATTGTCTATCGGCACGGTGAAAGATGATACCATCTCGCAACGTCTGCAAAAATTCTATTCGGATACGACTTTGGTTCGTTTGCTTAGCGATGTAGAAGCAAAATATCCTAATCTGGATGAAGTGGAAAAAGGACTTAGCAAAGGATTCCGGAAACTGAAAAAGGAAGTGCCTGATACGAAAGTGCCGTTTATCTATTCGCAAGTATCCGCTTTCAACGAATCTATTATTTTGGTGGATTCTTTATTGGGAATCAGTCTTGATAAATATATGGGGGAAGATTATCCTCTTTATAAGCGTTTCTATTACGATTATCAGTGTCGCTCGATGCGTCCGGAACGGATTGTGCCGGATTGTTTTGTTTTTTATCTTTTGAGCCGCTACGGTATGAACTATCATGAAGGTACTTGTCTGATTGACTTGATGATGCATACGGGGAAGATCAATTACGTAGTGCAGAACTTATTGGGATATAGTGATATAGGTGAAGCAATGGGGTATTCCAAGGAGGAAAGCGACTGGTGCAAGGATAATGAAAAGGAGATATGGAATTATATCTGTACCAACGATCATCTGCATGCTCGTGACCCGATGGTGATTCGCTATTATATGAAGCCTGCTCCTGCTGTTGATATGTTGGGTGCTCAAGCTCCGGCATTGATAGGTACGTGGGTGGGAGCAAGAATCATTGCTTCTTACATGAAAAAGCATAAGGATATGAAGCTGAAAGATCTTCTGGAATTTACTGATTACCACGAAATGTTAAGTGAATCCAACTACCTGGCTTCCTGAATCGTTTCTCTTTCTTATTTCTCAATTTTTAATTTTCAATTCTCAATTTAATAAGTGGAAACTGCCCTTTATTTGTTGCCCGTGACTTTAGGCGATACATCGATTGAAAAGGTATTGCCTTCCTATAATAAGGAAATTATTTCCGGTATCCGGTATTTTATAGTCGAAGATGTTCGTTCTGCCCGTCGTTTCCTGAAAAAGGTGGACCGGGAGATTGATATTGATGCGTTGACATTTTATCCGTTGAACAAACATACTTCACCTGAAGATATTTCCGGTTATCTGCAACCTTTGGTAGGCGGAGCTTCAATGGGAGTTATCTCCGAAGCCGGTTGTCCGGCGGTAGCTGATCCGGGAGCGGATGTGGTTGCCATCGCACAACGTAAAAAACTGAAGGTCGTTCCTTTGGTCGGACCTTCTTCGATTATTCTTTCCGTGATGGCTTCGGGCTTTAACGGGCAGAGCTTTGCGTTTCATGGTTATCTGCCGATTGAACCGGGGGAACGTGCCAAGAAACTGAAAACATTGGAGCAGCGTGTGTATGCTGAAAATCAGACACAACTTTTCATTGAGACGCCTTACCGGAATCATAAGATGATAGAAGATATTTTATTAAACTGCCGTCCTCAAACAAAGCTTTGTATTGCTGCCGATATTACGTGTGAAGGAGAGTATATACAGACGCGTACAGTGAAGGACTGGAAGGGACATGTGCCTGAACTGTCTAAGATTCCCTGTATTTTTCTCTTATATAAATAACGCCTTTCAGGTGTTCATATTCATCTTCGAAACAGCTACTGAAGAAGCCTTTTCCCAAGTTTTCCTCTATCTGTTTGAAACTCCATAGCTTACTGTTTTTAAAGCGAGGGGTACAAAGGATGGAATCATCCTTGATATCAACGATGAATAAGTAGATAAGACGGTTGGTTACTTCATTTTCAAAGTGATAAACGATGTTGAATTCTGGTTTGATATCTTTCTCATGCGGGAAAGCATTGTTTATCAAACGAGTGGCACCTGCCTCCAAAGATTCTCCGTAACGGAGATAACATTCCATGGGAATATCCACTTTTCCTTTGTCCAAAATTGCTGTTGACGATCTGTCGCAAAGGAATAGCATTCCGTGAGTGGATATGGCAATTCTTATCACCGGATTGATGTATGCGTTCTTATAATTAACAGCCTCTATCGCAGGGGTCTTCCCGATTACGTCTCCTTTTGTATTCACAATAGGAACATATTCTGTGTGAGACATTAAGTGATTGAAGAAACGGATAGCGATCTGGTTGAACAGGATGCTCATGAGAAAGACCGTAGGAGGTAATACTTTATAGAGTACAAACAGACTTGTCTTACTAAGTGGGTCCTGCAAAATGACAGTGATGCTGATTATAATGAAATGCAGTATTCCAAAAATCAGGGCAATGCGGGCAGATACAACGGCGGCTTCTGCTCCCTGAGCATATAAACGTTTGTTGCAAGAACCTATCTGTTTTAAGAAGTGGTTGATAAACCTTTTCTTATGCATATAAAGACTTAGCATCGGAATGAGAATACTGACTTCCAGAGTCAGTGGTAACGCACCGGGGGGAACATAATCACCGGGAATGAGAGCTGCTACGGATAATAGTGCCAACACTCCGGTCGCTATATAGAGGATAAAATTAGGAATTAACAATCCTTTACGTCGATAAGAAAGGTATATTCCTATAATACCTATACCTGTACCGATGTAAATAGCCGTGTCTTGCGTTATAAGTTCACACAACAAAATGGAAATAATAACGGGGATAAAACCCAGCGACATGTTAAATGCGGAAGAAAGTATTCCTTTATGGTCCATCTCTATATTTATGTTTATTTGTCGGTTCTATCTATAAAACAAATAGTGTATGTGTTTTGTTTTCTAACGAATATGTTTCTCTGCATGGTAGGAGGAACGAACAAGGGGAGCACTCTCTACGATGTTGAACCCTTTCTCTAAACCAACTGTTTTATATTTCGCGAATTGCAACGGAGTGATGTATGCCGCAACAGGATAATGCCGGTGACTCGGTTGCAGGTATTGACCTATGGTAAGGATCTGGCAACCGGTTGCTAACAGATCGTCCATCAATGTTTCGACTTCCTCCGGAGTTTCACCCAGTCCGACCATAATGCCGCTTTTAGATTTGACTCCCTTTTCGGAAATGTGCCTGATAACCTGTAAGCTTGTATCATAATTTGCTGCACTGCGCACTAGTGGACTAATGCGGCGCACAGTTTCCATATTGTGTGATATGATGTCGGGGCGGGCGTCAATTACTAAATCTACCAACTCCATTCTGCCTTGAAAATCCGGAATCAGTACTTCAATGGTTGTCTGTGGATTCAACCGTTTTATTTCCCGGATGGTACGTGCCCAATGTGCTGCTCCCAAATCAGGTAAATCATCCCGGTCTACAGAGGTGATGACAGCATGATCCAGTTTCATCAGTGCGATGGACTCTGCTACGTGCGTCGGTTCGTTTACATCTAACGGATGGGGACGTCCTGTCTGTGTGTTGCAAAATTTACAGCTACGCGTGCAGATGTCACCGCCAATCATGAAGGTGGCAGTTCCTTTTCCCCAGCATTCCCCCATATTAGGGCAACGCCCACTGCTGCATATAGTGTGCAAGCAGTGGGAGTCGACAATTCGCTTTGTTTCGGTGTATCGTTCGTTGGCACCGATATTAATTTTCAGCCATTCGGGCTTACGTACTCTATCCGTCATTATAAGTTGTTCAAGAAGAAGTTGGTTAACCGTGTGTACAAGTGTTGGCGGGTATTGCCACCATATATTCCATGATTACGGTTCGTGTACACTTGCATATCAAATTGTTTTCCAAGCTGGACTAACTGTTCGGCATATTCTGCGCAGTTCTGGAAGTGAACATTGTCATCTGCCATACCATGTACCAGCAATAAATTTCCATGAAGTTTATCGGCACGGGTGAAGGCTGATGATTCCTTATATCCTTCCGCATTTTCTTTGGGAGTGCGCATGAAACGTTCGGTATAAATCGTATCATAGAAACGCCAGTCGGTCGGTGCGGCTACTGCTACTCCGGCTTTGAATACGGGAGTTCCTTCGCTCATGCTCATAAGAGTCATGTATCCGCCATAACTCCAACCCCAGATACCGATGCGGTCTTTGTCCACATACGCTTGTTTGCCTAGGTAAAGCGCTGTTTCCACCTGGTCTTTGGCTTCTTTGACTCCGATTTTCAAATAGGTACATTTCTCAAAAGCTTCTCCACGGCCTCCAGTGCCACGACCATCTACACATACCACGATATAACCGAGGCTTGCCATGTATGTCTCCCAGCTGATTCCCCAAGTATCCAATACCTGTTGGGAACCCGGGCCACTATATTGATACATCAGTACCGGATATTTTTTGGATGCGGAGAAATTAACCGGTTTCATCATCCAGCCGTTCAACTTCACGCCATCTGTAGTCTGGAAAGTAAAGAACTCTTTTTGTGGTACTGCATATCCGGACAATGTTTGTTTCAACGCATCATTTGTAATAAGCGTTTTGAGCGTTTTGCCCGAATTATCGTTCAAGGTAACTAACAAAGGAGTATCCAGGCTGGAGAACTTGTTCATATAATACTTCATCGATTTGCTGAAAAGCGGTGTATTGGTTCCTGCCTGTTGAGACAATTTGGTCTTTTTGCCTTTCTTGTCTGTTTTATAGACAGCCTTGCGCAGAGGACTCTCTTCGTTGCTGGTATAATAGAAAGAGCCGTCTTCTTCATCATATCCCAGGAAATCTTTCACTTCGAACTTACCATTAGTAACCTTTTTAATCAGGTTACCTCCCATGCTATACCAATAGAGATGACTGTAACCGTCACGTTCGCTAAGCAGGCTGAAATATTCCGGATAGAACTGAATGTTATCGAAAATATTCTCCTTTATGTAATAAGGAGATTCATCACGGAGTATTAGTTTGCAAAGTGTTGAACGAGGATCGGCAAAGTAGAGATCGAAACGGTCTTGATGACGGTTCAATGTCATGATAGCCAATTTGTTGGCATCCTTTGTGAAACGGATACGCGGAATGTATCCATCTGCATCCAGCGGGAGCTTCATCGTACGGGTGACATGTGACTTGATGTCATACGTGCGTACTTCTACTTTCGAATTCGGGTATCCGGCTTTCGGATACTTGTAGGTATATTCACCCGGATAATCTTTTAAAGCATCAATGTGGGGTGCTTGCCCGGCAAATACCGGAAAAGAATAGGAGGGAACTTCTGACTCATCGAAGCGGATGAAAGCGATCAGTGTATTGTCAGCGCTGAATTCCAAAGCACGGTCGAAACCGAACTCTTCTTCATACACCCAGTCGGGGATGCCGTTGATTACAGAGTTCTGTTTGCCATCCTCCGTGATTTGGCTTTCACTGTTGCCATAAAGCAGCTTAACAAGAAATATGTTATTGTTGCGGACAAAAGCAATCATTGTACCGTCTGGAGAAAAGACGGGGACCTGTTGAGGTCCACCGTCAGACAGCCGTTCAATAATGTTGTTTGTCGTAACGCCCTTATCATTTCGTTTCAAAGGGTAAATGTAATGTACAGCTGTGTATGAATGCCTATATATAGGTGTCGTTTTAGTAGCAATCAGCAATTTCTGACCGTCGGGCGAGAACTGGTAACTGTCGAAGTTCTTGAAGTCACATTCGCGTGTAGTGCTTACATCGAAAATCACTTCTACTTTCTCGCCTGTTTTGAAAGAGTATTTAATGATTTGCGTGCCGTCGGCGTTCATCTGCGTGTAGTGTTCGCCATCAGGCATGGGGATTACTCCCTGGATATTTTCCGGGCGGAAACGTCCGGAGGTGATATCTTTTAAATCGAGTGCCTTTTGTCCTTGTGCCATTCCGGTCAGACAGAGAAGGCAGAGTAATAAAGTGATGCTGATCTTTTTCATCTGCTTTTATAATCGGTTTTGGTTTTAATTCGTACTTGCAAAAGTAACAATAAACTTAGATTCAACAAAGCCTGACCGATTTTTATATAGATTTGATAAGGATTATTGGGTGAGATTCAATATCTTTGTGAAAAGGACTTTAAACATTACCACTATGAATTCAAAAAGAAAAGACTTGCAATATGCTTCTGTCTTCTTATTGGCCGTAGCATTGACATTCCTGTTAGGGAAGGGGGATAATCTGTGGTTGGTATCGTGGGGTGACTTGATACCGAGTTTGTTTGTGCTGTTCATAGCAGGTGATTGTTTGCATAGTTCCTTGCTCCGTATCAAACGCGGCGAAGAGGATGGAGGAGCCCGATGGAGTACTTGTTTCACTTTTCTGGTATTCAGTATTGTTTTTATGGGCGACTTATTCTATATCGGCAACTTTATTGTGAATAAACTGTGGGGCTAAAGGATTAGTAGAAATTCTGTTTCACAGGTATTTAATAGTAAGATTTTCTTCTTAACTATAGCTTTTAGTTTACTTTAACTAGATAAATTAGTTTATGAACTAAAACTTTTCGTTATTTGCAGCAAACAAAGTTGCAGATATGAAAGGATTAACAGCAAAAGAAGAAGAAATCATGGGCTTTTTCTGGGAAAAAGGCCCCTTGTTTGTGAAAGAAATGTTGGCTTTCTATGAAGAGCCCAAGCCTCATTTTAATACATTATCTACGATTGTGCGTGGGCTGGAAGAAAAAGGTTTTTTAGCTCACTATACTTTTGGGAATACTTATCAATACTATCCCGTAGTCAGTGAAGAGGATTTTCGTAAAGGAACGTTGCGGAATGTGATTAGCAAGTATTTTAATAATTCTTATCTGAATGCTGTTTCTTCTTTGGTTAAAGAGGAAGATATTTCGTTGGATGAATTGAAACAACTCATTCACGAAGTGGAACAGGCTGATAAGAAACACTAATCTTTTTAACGAAAATCTATGCTATGGGAGTTTTCTTCATCTATATATTAAAATCGTCAGTTTGTCTTGTTTTGTTTTACCTGTTTTTCAGGTTATTACTTAGCAAGGAAACTTTTCATCGTTTCAATCGAATGGCTTTATTGGGAGTGTTGTTCTTTTCATTACTCATTCCTTGTATCGAAGTAACTACCCGGCATCAGGTTGAGGTGCAACAGGCTATGCTTTCCATCGAGCAGTTGCTACTGATGGCAGAGTTGGAAGCTACCCCTGTTGATGCTGATGTAGTGCAGGAGACGTCGGCTATATCTTGGGTACAGGTGGTTCTGCTGGTTTATTTGGCGGGTATTCTGTTTCTTGCCTGTTGCAATATCTATTCTTTGATTTGTCTCTTTCGGTTGATACATTCCGGTAAACATGAGAAGTTGGAAAAGGGGGGTACACTTGTGGTGCACAATCAGGAGATAGCTCCGTTCAGTTGGATGAAGTATATTGTCATCAGCCGGAAAGACCTGAAGGAAAACGGGAGGGAAATCCTTATTCATGAAATGGCTCATATTCACCATCGTCATTCAGTTGACTTATTGGTGGCGGATATTTGCATCTTTTTCCAATGGTTCAACCCTGGTGCGTGGTTGTTGAAACAGGAGTTGCAGAATATTCATGAGTACGAAGCGGATGAGACTGTAATCAATGAGGGTGTAAACGCGAAGGAATATCAACTATTATTAATAAAAAAAGCTGTTGGCACAAGGCTCTACTCTATGGCCAACAGCTTTAATCACAGTAAACTTAAAAAACGTATCACTATGATGTTAAAAGAAAAATCGAATCCGTGGGCACGGTTGAAGTATTTGTATGTACTTCCGTTGGCAGCTATTGCAGTAACCGCTTTTGCCCGTCCTGAAATCTCTGAAACAATGGAAGAGATTTCTGTCGCCAAAGTTAATGATTTGGCAGCAATTGTAGAAAAAAAGAGTGAAGAAAATGTTGTTAAGGAACCGGCTGATACTGCTAAAAATAAGGTGATAGTGGTAGGGTATCGTGCAGAAAAGAAAGATTCTGTCTTAACATCCGGAGAAAAGGAGGTGGCTGTTTCGGTGCGGGGAATTTCAGGTGAAGAAAAACCTTTAGTTATTATTAATGGGAAGGAGTCGGACTATGAAGTGGTAAATGCCTTGAATCCGGAACGTATTGAGAGTATCTCTGTTATAGGTGCTGAAAAGGCTATCAAGATTTATGGAGAAAAAGCCAAGGATGGATTGATGAATATAAAGCTATATTCGGAAAAGAAGTTTAAACCGAAAAAGATAGAAATAGGAAGTCTTAATAAAACAAGGTTAGACGCATTGAATAGTGGGGCTAAGAATTGGGGTGTTACGTTTCATTCTGCTACTGGAGGGAAGCCTTTGATTATTATTGATGGCAAAGAGGCTTCTGGTGATGATCCTTTGGCAAATATATCTCCTGATCGTATTAGAAGTATATCTGTATTGAAAGATAAGAATGCTTTGGCGGCTTATGGTGATAAGGGGAAGAATGGAGTGATTGAAGTGAATCTTTTAGTAAAAGAGGAATATCAAGTCCGTCAGATTCCTATTCGTACTGTGAATGATACAGTAACTTCCACAATAAAAACAACCGTATCCGAAGAATAGCAGTGGATTTTCAAATACTCTCTATTTTCAAATACGGTCAAAATACATTATGATAAAAATTGACGGAGGTACGCCAGTATCTCCGTTTCTTGTTCCGGATGGAACCATTGTATTTCTTCATCTCTTTTGAACCAAGTCATCTGTTTACGCGAATAAATACGGGAGTTTTGCTTGATTTTATCTATGGCAAAGGGGAGTTCCCATTCTCCATCCAGATACTTGAACAGTTCTTTATAACCTACTGTGTTGAGCGAATTGAGGTGGCGATAGGGAAGTACCGAGCGTACTTCTTCCAGTAATCCTTCCTCCATCATCTGATCTACCCGACGGTTAATACGGTCATACAACTCTTCCCGGTCGCGAGTCAGACCGATTTTTAGAATACGGAAAGGACGTTGCTTTTTTTGTTGGGTGCGAAAAGAAGTATAAGTGCGTCCGGTCATATAGCAAATTTCCAATGCATGAATTACACGTTTGGGATTCTTCAGATCCACTATCCGATAATATTCCGGATCTAGCAGGCGAAGTTCTGCACAGAGTTGTTCAAGTCCTTCCTCCTCATATTTCTGTAGCATGAGTTGACGGGTTTCCGCATCAACGGTAGGAATATCGTCGATACCTTTACAGATAGCGTCTACATACATCATTGAGCCACCTGTGAGAATCACAACTTCATGTTGTGTAAATAATTTTTCCAGAATTTCCAACGCTTCTATTTCATACTGGGCGGCACTGTAATAGTCTGTAAGGTGGAGCGTACCGACCAATTGATGAGGGACACGTTTAAGTTGATCGGGAGTAGGAGCTGCCGTGCCTATTTTTAATTCGGCATAAAGCTGTCTCGAGTCGGCAGATACAATACTTGTCTGAAAAGTTTCTGCTAAGCGCAGGCTCAATTCCGTTTTCCCTACACCTGTAGGACCTATTAGAACAATGAGAGTAGGCATTGGGCTTTAAGTATTAAGTATTAAGTATTATGTATCAAGTATTAAGTATTAAGATGTGTGGGGAACTAAAAAATATTAGGTATTAACTGCTTGGCGCTGCATAGCAATTAATACCTAATACTTGATACTTAATACTTAAAATTTTTCTTCTTCGTATGGAGTACTTGCGTCGCCACCTATGTCGAATCCTTCCTGATCGAAGTCTTCCATGTCGAAATCTTGGTCACCATAGAAGTTTTCATCCAGATCAAGAGAACCGCTGGCAGCAGCCATTTCTTCAAAATCTACCGTTTGTTTAGGGGCATCTCCTGATTTCTTGGTACATTTGGCGCCATTCATATCTTTTCCGGTGATAATTTCGGATAGTTCGATGAAGAAACAACGTTCTGTTATGTAATCGAATACATATAGCAGTTTCTGTTTTTCATCTTCCACCAGTTCACTGATAACGGTGTCTTTCATTACCCAGCTATCCATTTCCGGATTGTCGTCCATTTCTTCCAAGGTTACTTCTTTTCCTTTTTCCCAATCGTCATCGCAGATAAAGAAAGAAGTCATCTGGTCGTTTGTGTACCCTACTGATTTCAGTATTGCTTCATGGAAGTCAAAGAATGTAGCTTCCGGATCAATTTGTATTTCTCTGACAAAATCGTCAACTTCATCAGATATGATAGTAAATCTGTATATCATAATATGACTATTTTGAACTGTTTATTTAATGATACCACGTTCTGAATTACGGATGAAATCAATAATATAGTCAATTTCCGGACTTTTTTCAAATTCATCTTCTATTTTCTTCAATGCTTCTGTCGTGTTCAAACCACTTTGATAAATGATACGATATGCATTGTGAATACTTTCGATCACTTCATTGGCAAAACCACGACGGCGCAGACCGATGATATTGATTCCACTGAAAGCAATCGGTTCACGTCCTGCGATGATGTAAGGAGGAATATCTTTACTGAAGCGGCAGCCGCCCTGAATCATTACATGACTCCCTACATGACAGAATTGGTGCATCAATACATTAGCACTGACAATCGCATTATCATCAATGATGATTTCACCTGCCATCTTGGTAGAGTTACCGATGATACATCCGTTACCAACCAATGCGTCGTGTGCTACGTGTACACCCTCCATCAGTAGATTGTTATTTCCTACAATCGTGCGCCCTTTAGCTGCTGTACCACGGTTGATTGTTACATTTTCACGAATCAGATTATTATCCCCGATTTCGGCTGTCGATTCTTCACCGCGAAACTTAAGGTCCTGCGGAACGGCTCCGATAACAGCACCCGGAAAAATAGTGTTTCCGTTACCAATACGTGAACCATATAAAATATTGGCGTTAGCCATAATTTTATTGTTGTCGCCGATAACTACGTTCTTATCTATAAATACAAAAGGCGCAATTTCTACATTTTCCCCGATTTTAGCTTCGGGATGAATATACGCTAAAGGACTTATCATGCTTTTAATATATCAATTATTACTTATTTTTCACTATTTGTGCCATGAACTCTGCTTCGCAAACAACTTTCTCGCCAACAAATGCATATCCTTTCATAGTAGAAATGCCGCGGCGGATAGGTGCCAGCATTTCTACACGGAAGATAATAGTATCTCCCGGCACTACTTTCTGGCGAAATTTCACTCCATCTATTTTCATGAAATAGGTAGAATAACGTTCGGGTTCGTCTACTGAATTCAAGACAAGTAAACCACCGACTTGTGCCATTGCTTCTACTTGGAGTACTCCCGGCATCACAGGTTCTTGTGGGAAATGTCCCTGAAAGAAAGGTTCGTTAGCCGTGATATTTTTGATACCTACAATGTAGTTAGCACCAATCTCAATCACTTTGTCAACCAGTTGGAAAGGATAGCGGTGCGGCAATAATTCGCGGATACGGTTTACATCCATTACCGGCTCACGACTACAGTCGTAACTTGGCGCCTGTATCTCGTGCAAACGGATTTCTTTCCGCATCTGGCGTGCAAACTTATTATTGATAGTATGTCCGGGACGGGTAGCAATGATACGACCTTTAATCGGTTTACCAATTAAAGCAAGGTCACCGATCACATCCAACAACTTGTGGCGGGCACATTCATTGGGCCAAACCAACGGCTTGTGGTTGATATAGCCTAATTGTTCAGCGTCCATGTGAGGTACTCCCATCACATCTGCCAACTTGTCGAAACTTTCCTGTGACATCTTACGCTCGTAGATTACGATTGCATTGTCCAGGTCACCCCCTTTAATCAATCCGGCGGAAAGCAGCGGTTCTATTTCGCGAACAAAGACGAAAGTACGGCTGGCAGCCACTTCGTCTTTGAAATTATGCATATCTTCGAGTGTAGCAAACTGATTCGGAATAATGGTTGAATCGTAAGAAACCAGTACATTCAGACTGAAATTCTCGTCAGGAAGTACAATGATAGAAGAGCCTGTCGTTTCATCCCGGAACTCAATTTTAGACTTGATAATATAAAAGTCTTTGACGGCATTTTGTTCTACGGTTCCTACACGTTCTATTTCTTGTACATAATATTGTGCACTACCATCTAAAATAGGAAATTCCGGTCCGTTAACCTGGATGAGGCAGTTATCAATGCCCAGTGCGTAGAGGGCTGCCATACCATGTTCAACGGTGCTTACTTTGACTCCATTCTTCGACAATACAGTACCACGGGTGGTTTCTGTCACATTGTCGGCTACTGCATCGATAGTTGGTTGTCCTTCTACGTCAATGCGCTGGATCTTATATCCGTGATTGTCCGGAGCAGGATTAAATGTTACAGTGAGATCAAGTCCAGTGTGAAGACCTTTCCCGCTCAGTGAAAAGCTATCTTTCAGCGTTTTTTGTTTCAGCATTGGTTACTTATTTAATAGTTGTTTTAATTCTTCTATTTCTTTGCGCAGATTACGCAATTCTTTCTGCATATCCGGCAAGCTTCTTTGTGCGACGGATGCTTTAAAGTATTGCTTCAGTTCCATGGGAGGAGTTCCGATAAGTTGACTACCGGATTTGATGTCTCCGGGTACACCTGACTGTGCGCCTAAACCAACTTTGTCTCCTATCTTGGAATGTCCTGCAATACCTACCTGGCCTCCGATCATACACCATTCACCAATTTTGGTAGAACCGGCAATTCCGGCTTGTGCAGCCATTACGGTATGCGAACCTATTTCATCATTATGTGCTATTTGTATCAGATTGTCTAATTTGACACCACTATGCACTACCGTAGCTCCCATTGTAGCACGGTCTACACAAGTATTAGCACCTATATCTACTTTATCTTCCAGAATGACAATTCCGATTTGCGGAATCTTATCGTATCCGTTCGGAGTGGGAGCAAAGCCAAATCCGTCAGCTCCGATCACTGCACCCGAGTGCAGGATACATTCGTTACCTATGCGGCAATCATGATAAACATTTACATTGGAGTAAAGCAAGCAACTGTTGCCTATCTTCACGCCGTCTCCAACAAAAGTGTGTGGATAAATTTGGGTATTATCTCCGATCACGGTATTTTCACCGATATAGGCAAATGCACCGATGTATACGTTCTCACCAATTTTGGCGCTGGGTGCAACGAAAGCTAATGAATCTATACCTTGTTTCTTAGGCTTGCTCATCTCATAAAGATTGAGCAATTTAGCCAGACTTTCATATGCATTGTCTACCTTAATCAGAGTAGCTTTTATTTCGTGCTCGGGAGTGAAGTCCTTGTTAACCAGGACAATGCTTGATTGTGTCTCGTAGATGTAAGGTGTATATTTGGGATTTGACAGGAAAGAAATTGCTCCGGGCATTCCCTCTTCAATTTTAGCGAATGTGTGTACCGTAGCGTTTTCGT